>Ga0157379_10000652_pt1 | contig 28069 bp, 28 predicted proteins | sample S25metaG_FD_121802 | JGI IMG/M metagenome (GOLD analysis project Ga0157379, IMG submission 121802) | Switchgrass rhizosphere microbial communities from Kellogg Biological Station, Michigan, USA - S2-5 metaG | ecosystem: Host-associated > Plants > Roots > Rhizosphere > Soil | place: USA... | reverse complement strand
GACGTCGTCCTCATCCAGGAGGCGTTCGAGTTCAACAAGTTGAACAACAAGCTGACGGTGGTCAGCGACGGCGAGGAGGCGCTCGCGCACCTGCGGGGTGAGGGCGAGCACGCGGGCGCCCGCCGTCCCGACCTGGTGCTGCTCGACCTCAACCTTCCGCGCAAGGACGGCCGCGAGGTCCTGGCCGAGATCAAGGGCGATGAGAACCTGCGGACGATCCCGGTCGTCGTGCTCACGACCTCCGAGGCCGAGGAGGACGTGCTGCGCTCCTACCAGCTGCACGCCAACGCGTACGTGACCAAGCCGGTGGACTTCGACCGCTTCATCTCGATCGTCCGCCAGATCGACGACTTCTTCGTGTCGGTCGTGCGGCTGCCGTAGGGGCATCGGTGCCGCGCTTCGTCATCCAGCACCACCAGGCCACCGCCCTGCACTACGACTTCCGCCTGGAGGTCGACGGCGTCCTGCGGTCGTGGGCCGTGCCGAAGGGCCTGTCGACCGATCCGGCGGTCAAGCGGCTGGCCGTCGAGGTGGGCGACCACGCGCTCGAGCACGCCGAGTTCGAGGGCCCCGCGGGGCGGGGCGGCGTGATCATCTGGGATGAGGGCGACTACCGGAACCTCGACGAGGAGCGGTCGATGGATGCGGCGCTGCGCGACGGGCACGCGAAGGTGTGGCTCGAGGGCCGCAAGCTGCGCGGCGGATGGACGCTGCAGCGCACCGACACCGGTGACCGGCCGCAGTGGCTGGTCATCAAGCGCCGCGACGGCGAGGCCGACGCGGCGCGGGACGTCACCGCCGACGAGCCCGCGTCCGTGCGCAGCGGGCGCACGCTGCGCGACGTCGTGGCCGAGGCCCGCCACACGTGAGCCCGCCGCCCAAGGGCAGCGATGCCATGAAGGCGGTGCTCACCGACGCGCGGTTCAGCGACCCCGGCTGGATCTTCGAGCGCAAGCTCGACGGGGTGCGCTGCGTCGCCGTGCGCGACGGCGACGCGGTCAAGCTGTGGTCGCGCAACGATCTCGCCCTCAACGGCCGCTATCCCGAGGTGGCCGACGCGCTCGAGGCCGAGCCGTGCCGGCGGTTCGCCGTCGACGGCGAGGTGGTGGCCTTCGACGGCGCCCAGACGAGCTTCGCCCGGCTCGCCGCCCGCGGGCGCGTGCCGGTGCCGGTGTTCTTCTACATCTTCGACATCCTCTGGCTCGACGGCGACGACCTCCGCGCCCGCCCGCTGCGCGACCGCAAGGCGCTGCTCCGCCAGACGCTGACCTTCGCGAGCGACACCATCAGGTTCACCCCGCACCGCAACGAGCACGGCGAGCGGTTCTTCGCGGAGGCCTGCCGCAAGGGCTGGGAGGGCCTGATCGCCAAGCGCGCCGACAGCCCGTACGCGGTCGGCAAGCGCTCGCGCGACTGGCTCAAGCTCAAGTGCGAGGCCGGCCAGGAGCTCGTCATCGGCGGGTTCACGGCCCCGCGCGGCTCGCGCACCGACTTCGGCGCGCTGCTCGTCGGCCACTACGACGGCGCCGTGCTGCGCTACGCCGGCAAGGTCGGCACGGGCTTTGACCAGGCGACGCTCGCGGGCCTCGGCGCGCGCCTGCGCGAGCTGCGCCGCGACGACCCGCCGTTCGCCGACCCGGGCACGATCCGCGAGCGCGACGTCACCTGGGTGCAGCCGGAGCTCGTGGCGCAGATCGGCTTCACCGAGTGGACGACCGCCGGACGCCTGCGCCATCCGCGCTTCCTCGGGCTGCGCGACGACAAGGCCGCGCGCGACGTCGTGCGCGAGCGGCGGTCCTCGTCGGATCTGACGTAGCACCTCCTCTGGCCGGCTGAAACCACCCGGTCGGGATCCGACGCTAGCCCTTGACCCCGGCCTGCTCGAGCGACGCCCGCAGCGCCTCGAGCAGGTCGCCGACGGGCTTGGGCTCGTCCTCCTGCTCGGGCGCCTCGATCGTCGCGCCCTTCTCCTTCTTGCGCACGATGGCCCGCAGGCGCTCGCGGTGCTCATCGGCGTAGTCCGCGGGATCCCACTCGCCCGACAGAGCCTCGATGAGCTTCACGGCGCTGTCGAGCGCGGGCTTGGCCGGCTTGCGACCGCCGGCGTCGAGCCCCTTGGTGTCGCGCACCTCGTCGGCGAAGCGCATCGTCGTGAGCGCGAGGCGGTCGTCGCGGACGCAGACGGCCACCAGGTACTCCTTGCTGCGCAGTACGAAACGGCCGAGCGCGACGCGGTCGCTGCCGGCCATCGCGTCGACCAGCAGCCGGTAGGCGCGGTGGGCGCCCTCGGCCTCGCCGACCGGGACGAGCCAGTACGGATGGTCGTAGAGCATGGGGTCGATCGCGTCGCGGTCGGCGAAGGACTCGATCTCGATCGTCCGGGTCTTGCGCGGGGCGACCGCCTCGAGGTCGGCGTCGGTCAGCACGACCTGGCGGCCGTCGTCGAGCTCGTAGCCGTGCCCGATGTCGTCGTAGGCGACCTCGTGGTCCTCGGCCACGCAGTAGCGGCGGATCTCGATGCGCGCGCCGTCCTTGGCGTGCAGCTGGTGGAAGTGGACGTCGAGGTCGCGGGCCGCGCTGTGCAGCGCCACCGGGACATTGACGAGGCCGAAGCTCAGCGCGCCCGTCCACAGCGAGCGGGGCATCAGGCCGCCTTCGTCCGGCGCCGGCTCTTGGCCTTGGGCTTGCCCTTGCTCTTGGGCAGGCTGGCCTTGAGCGCCTCGAGGAGGTCGTCGGGCCGCTCGGGCTCGGGCTCCTCGTCGGTCTCGATCGGCTCGCCGTCGGCCCGGCGCTCGATCGCGGCCAGGACGGCCTCCCGGTGCTCGTCGTGCAGCTTCTCCGGCCGGAACGGCGCGTGGAGGCCGTCGATGAGCTGCCCGGCCATCCGGACCTCGGCGGGCTTGGCCTTGGCCGGGACGTCCGGGACGTCCAGGTCGCTCGCGTCCACCAGCTCGTCGGCGAAGCGCATGGTGTGCAGCGCGAGGACCTTGTCATAGGCCCTGATCGCGACGAGACGCTCGCGGTTGTGGAAGGTGAAGCGGCCGATCGCGGCGCGGCCGCTGCGCTCGAGCGCGTCATGCAGCAGCCGGTAGGCATCGCGGGCGGGCGGGCCCGCATCACCCGCGCCCAGGTAGTAGGTCTTGTCGAAGAAGACCGGGTCGATGTCCGCGAGCGCGACGAAGCGGTCGACCGCGACGATGCGCGTGCGCGAGCCGCCGGCGGCGTCGATCTCCTCCTGGTCGACGACCACGTACCGGCTCTTGGTCACGGCGAAGCCCTTGACGATCTCGTCGCGGTCGATCTGCTTGTCCTCCTTGGTGCAGAAGGGCCGGTGCTCGATCCGCGCGCCGTCGGCGAGGTGCACCTCGTGGAAGTGGACCGTGCGGTCGTCGGTGGCGGTGTAGAGCTTGACCGGCACGGCGACCGCGCCGAAGGTGATCGTCCCGTTCCACAGCGAGCGCGGGGCCATGACGGGGGTCTACCCAGAGGCGGCGCTCACGGCGCGTCGGGGTGCGGGCCCTTGCGCGCGCCGCGCTCCAGCCCGGCGATCCGCTCGAGGTCGTCGTCGGTCAGCTCGAATCCGAAGACGTCGAAGTTGGCCGTGACGCGCTCCGGCGTCGCCGACTTCGGGATGGCGATCGTCCCGAGTTGCAGGTGCCAGCGGATGATGACCTGCGCCGGGGTGCGGCCGTGCGCCTGCGCGATCTCGCCGATGACCGGGTCGCCGATGGCGTCGCCGCGGCCCAGCGGGCCCCAGGCCTCGGTGACGATGCCGAGCTCGGCGTTCGCCCGTCGCAGCTCGGCCTGCTGGAAGTAGGGGTGCAGCTCGACCTGGTTGACGGCCGGGGTGACCCCGGTCGCGTCGATGAGGCGCTCGAGGTGCGACGGCTCGAAGTTCGAGACGCCGATCGACCGCGTCAGGCCCTCGTCGCGGAGCTCGACGAGCGCCTTCCACGACTCGACGTAGCGGTCCTGGTGGGGCTTGGGCCAGTGGATCAGGTAGAGGTCGACATGCGACATGCCCAGGCTGTCGAGGCTCTCCCGCAACGCCTCCTTGGCCCGGTTGGAGCCGTGGTGCTCGTTCCACAGCTTCGTCGTGATGTAGACGTCGTCGCGGGCCAGCCCGGAGGCGCGGACGGCCTGGCCGACCTCCGCCTCGTTGCCGTACTTCCAGGCGGTGTCGATGTGCCGGTACCCGGTCCGCAACGCGTGCTCGGTGACGGCGGCGGTGTCGGGGATCTGCAGCACGCCGAAGCCCAGCTGCGGGATCGTCGTGCCGTCGTTGAGCGTGAGGTCGGGGACGGAGGACGCGGAGGGGGACGCCATCGGCGCAGCATGTCCGATCCGCGGCCGGTCAGGGTGCCTGACCACCTGAAGCGGGGACCGCCGCCGGTTGCCCGGCGACGGCCCCCCGCTGGTTGGGAGGAGACTGTGTGCCCCAGGGCTAGCCGGTCGTCGTCGTCCCCGTGGTCGACGTGCCGGCGTCAGCGCCGGTCGTGACGGTCATCGGCGAGCCGCCCAGCGGCTTGGACATGTCCTCGGGCTTCGGCTGCGCGAGCACGATCTTTCCGTCCTTGACCGTGGTGTAGTACACGTCGCGGTTGAACAGGCGGTTCATGCCCTTGACGTCGAACTCCTTGGAGAAGTCCAGGTTCGGCACGATGCCGAGGCCGTTGACCTTCGCCTTGCTCGCCGCGGCGAGCACGGTGTCGTGGTTGATGTCGCCCTTGATCCCTCGGAGCAGATCGGCGAACGCCCGCGTCGACACGTAGTTGCTCATCGCCGCCTCGAAGGTCATGTCGTACTTCTTCGTATCGGCGTACTTGTTCATGATTGTGCGGTACTCGGCCAGCGACGGGTCCTCGAAGGGCGGCAGGTACCCGGTCGCGTACGCGCCCTCCAGCTGGTCGCCGAGCGTCTTGAGGGTCTCGTTGCCGACGGAGTTGCCCGCCGAGCCGATCAGCGTCTGCTTGCTGCCGGCCGCCTTCAGGGCCGGGACGAACGCGTTGGTGAGCGCGCCCGTCGTCCCGAGGATGACGCAGTCGGCGCCGCTGCTGACCAGCTTCGCCGCCGTGGCTGAGAAGTCCGTCACGTTGGTCGGGATGTTGACCTCGGCCACCGGCTTCTTGCCCTGCGAGGCCAGGCCGGCGTTGATCAGCCCCTGGATGAACTTCGAGGCCGGGATGTCCGGGTTCGACGTGGCGACCTTGTTGCACTTCTGGCCGGCGAGGACGCCCTCGGCCACGATCGACGGGGGGCCTCCCTCGAACGGGAAGGAGATCGGCAGCGTCAGATCGGTGGCGTTGATGGGATACAGGCCCCAGTTCGCGATCTTCGCCTGGTTGAGGACCTTGTTGATCTGGTCCGAGAACAGGGAGAACGAGCCGACCATGGCGACGTCCTTGTTCGCCACGGCCTGGCGCGCGCAGGCGGCGGAGCGGTTCGCGTTGCCCTGGTTGTCGCAGACGTCGACCTTCAGCGGGCGTCCGTTGATGCCCCCGTTGTCGTTGATCCAGGCCGCCGTGGCCTTCACCGCCTCGATGTTCTGCGGGAAGACGATCGAGGTCCCCGTGAGCGCGTTCGAGACCATGACCCGGATGGGCTCCCCGGTGGCCTTGTTGGAGCTCGAGGTGGTGGTGGTGGAGCCGGAGCTCGCGCTGGAACTGCCGCTGCTGGACGAGTTGTTGTCGTTGCCACCGCATCCGGCGGCGACCACGAGCAACGCAAGCCCGGCGACGGCAGCGGACATGCTCCGTCGCAGGTAGTCCTTGGTCATCGTGTCCCTCTCTCCTCTGACGTGATGAGCCGAGATCCTCGGCTCACAGATAGGCGCGCTCGATCTCGTCGATGCGGCTGCGCGCCTGCGCCGCACCTGACTCGAGGACGATGCGCCCGCGGCGCATGACGTACGCGCGGTCCGCGTACTGCAGGACCTTGCGGACGTGCTGCTCGACCAGCAGGACGCCCATGCCGTCCTCGCTCGCCGCCCGCCGCACCGCGGCGAGCAACCGGTCGACGACCTTCGGGCCCAGCCCCATCGACAGCTCGTCGACGAGCAGGACCCGAGGCCGGCGGGCGAGCGCCCGACCCACAGCGAGCATCTGCTGCTCGCCGCCCGAGAGCAGCCCGGCACGCACGCTGAGCCGCTCCGTCAACTCCGGGAACATCGCCAGGACGTCCTCGGTCGCGCATCCGCCCGCCCGGAGGTTGTCGGCCGCCGTCAGTCCGCGGATCACGGAGCGGTCGTCGGCCAGGTACCCGAAGCCCAGGCGCGCGCGCCGGTGCAACGGGGCCGTCGTCGGCTGCCCGAGGAACGAGACCGTCCCGGCGTGCAGCGGCAGCTCGCCGCACAGCGCGAGCATGGTGGTGGTCTTGCCGGCGCCGTTGGCTCCCAACAGCGTCACGACCTCGCCCGGGGCGACGGTGAGGTTGACGTCATGCACGACGGCGCGCGCGCCGTAGCCGGCCGTGAGGCCCTGAGCCTCGAGCGCCGTCACGGTCTTCTCGATCGTGGCGGACATGTCACGCCTCCCCTCGGACACCGGCGGTGCTCGGCGCCGTCTCGGCCGCCTCGCCGAGATAGGCGCTGACCACGCGCTGGTCGGCCCGGATGTCGTTCGGCGTGCCGTGGGCGATGGGGCGACCGAAGTCGAGCACGACGATCTCGTCGCAGATCGACATCACGAAGTTCATGTCGTGCTCGACGAGCAGCACGCCCATGCCCCATTCGTCGGGGAGCGTGCGCACCAGCTTGGCCAGCTCGGCCGACTCGTGCTCGCTCAGCCCGGCGGCCGGCTCGTCGAGCAGCAGGACGCTCGGCGCCGAGGCGACCGCGCGAGCGATCGCCACCAGGCGCCGCTGGCCGTACGGCAGGCTCTCCACGCGCCGGTCGAGCACGTCACCGAGCTCGAACGCCTCGATGGCCGCGACGACCTCGCCGGACAGCGGCGGGTTGACGGGGTAGACGAGGTCGCGGACGTAGGAGAGACGGTCGCGGGGATCCGAGGCCGCGCGCAGGTTGTCGAGCACCGTGAGGTCCTCGAAGAGCTCGAGCGACTGGAACGAGCGGCTCAGCCCACGGCGGGCGCGCGCGCCGGCCCGCATGCCGGTCAAGGGCTGCCCGTCGAGCTCCACCGTCCCGGACACCATCGGGGTGAACCCCGTGATCGCGTCGATCACGGTGGTCTTGCCGGCGCCGTTGGGGCCGATGAGGCCGATCACCCGTCCGGGCGGCACCGTCAGATCCACGCCGTCGGCGGCCGTCACCGTGCCGTAGCGCACCGTGAGGCCTCGGACGTCGAGCCGCCGTTGCGGGACGCGTTCGCGCGTCGTCTCCGGCAGCGCGATCGTCGCCGGCGTGCTGTCGCGGCCGGGCCGCAGCTTGCCCGCCACCCAGTGGCCGAGCGCGGCGTGCCGCGAGGCAGCGCCGTTCTGGTTCTGGATGACCATGATGATCAGGATCACGCCACCGATGAGGGGGACCCAGTCGCCCAGGCCGGAGAAGAGCGACGACCCGATCTGGTTGCCCAGCGCGCCGGGGGCGAGCGTCGCGCCGATCACGGGGCCCATCAGGAAGCCGATGCCGCCGATGAACGCGTAGCCCATGGCCGTGACCGACGCGAGACTCGCGAAGTCGCTGTAGGCGAGCGTCTGGAACTGGAAGGCCACCAGGACGCCGCCGACCGCCGCGATCGCGGACGACACGGTGAACGCGTACAGCTTCGTCGACGTGACCCCGATGCCGAGCGCCGCGGCCGCCCGCTCGTTGGTGCGCACGGCGAGCAGCCTCCGCCCGCTGCGGCTGCGCCGCAGCGACCCGACCACCAGCGTCACCAGGATGAGGCCGCCGAGACACACGATCGCGTATCGCGCCGGGTGCGTGATCGGGTCGACGTTCAGCCCGAAGATCGTCGGCTCGTGCACGTTCGTGCCCGCGAAGCCGCCCGTCAGGTCCGGGTTGTTGAAGATCATCTGCTCGATCGCGGAGCCGAGGCCGAGCGTGACGATGGCGAGGTTGATGCCGCGCGTGCGCACCGCCGGGAGGGCGAAGAGCACGCTCGCACCGACGGCGACCACCACGCCGGCCAGCGCCGCGAGCAGGAACGGCCAGTCGTGCGTGGCCGAGAGGCGGCCCGCGATCCAGGCGCCGATGCCCGCCAGCGCATACTGGCCCAGGGAGATCTGGCCCGCGTAGCCCGTGAGGACGACGAGCGACAGCAGGATGACGGCGATGCCGTACGTCGCGGCCACCGGTCCGAGCCAGGTCGTCGGCACGACGACCACGAGCAGCAGACCGGCGACCAGCCCGGCCAGGACGCCGGCCGGGCGGATCCGCCCGGTCCCGACGGCGGGGAGGCGCTGCAGGAAGTAATCGCGCAGCGGCAGCGAACGGCCGCCGACGATCAGCACGATCACGATGATGATGAACGGCACCGACTGCGCCAGGCCGGGCGTCGAGCTGTACCGCGTGAGCAGCGACTGGCCGATCCCGATGATCAGGCCGCCGGCGAAGGCGAGCGGGAACGACTGGAAGCTCGCCACGAGGGCCGCCGCCATCGCCGCGATGACGACCGTCGTCATCGTGGTCACCTGCAGCTGGACGATCGGCGCGATGAGGATCGCGACCACGCCGGCGAGGGCCGAGCCGAGCGTCCAGTTGACCGTCGCGATGACGTCGGGCGACCAGCCCAGCGACGCCGCGGCGCGCTCGTTCTCGGCGACCGACGTCGTGCCGATGCCGAACTTCGTGAAGCGGTACACCGCCCAGAGGATCAGCGTGAGGACGGCCGCGATGCCGATCAGCCAGAGCCGGTCCTCCGAGATCGAGACCGACCCGCCGAACGACACCGGCTTCGTCGACAGCCAGCTCTTCACGACGATCGTGTCCGACCCGTACCGCAGCACGAGCACCGACTGGACCGTGATCAGGACGCCCAGGGTCCCGACGATGCGCGCCAGCGGGGCCGCCTGACGCAGCGGCCGCATGACGATCAGGCTCGTGAGCATCCCGAGCAGAGCGCTCAGCAGCACGCCGGCGATGGCCGCCGGAATGTAGGCCCAGCCGTCACGCGCCTGGAGCTCGGCGATCGCGAAGAACGCGCCGGCGCCGCCGATGGCACCGTGGGCGAAGTTCAGGACGCCCGAGCCGCGGTAGATGATGATGAGGCCGGTCGCCGCGAGCGCGTACAGCGCGCCGATGCCGAGGCCGAGGAGGATGAAGCGAAGCGCCTCCTGCATGGTGGCCTACCGGTCCCGAGGGCCGTCGTCGCTGTCGGACACGTGCACTGCCTCCTCCTCCGGCGGGCCGCACAGCAGCACTCGTCCGCGTCGCCGACCCGGGTCTCCTCCTGGGCCAACTCTGATCGTGCAGTGCCTCCATCTGCTATGGGAGTTTGTCCGAAGTTCTCCGGGCGATGATTGGGGGCTCCTACAAGTCGGCGGGCAGGAGCCCGACCAGCTGCGCGCGGCGCAGCCCCCACCAGGCTTCGAAGCGCGCATCGCACCCGCGCAGGCTGCAGTGCGTCAGCTGCTCGAAGCGGCCGAGCCGGTAGCGGACGGTGTTGGGATGGAGGTGCAGCTCGGTGGCCGTCGCCTCGATCCGCCCGCCGTGGTCGAGGTACCGCCACACGGTTCGCAGGACATCCCGTCCCACGTCGCCCCGATCGAGCAGTGGCGTGATGTAACGGCGCAGGACGAGGTCGCCGATCGCCGTGTCGGCCAGGATCGCCGGGTTGAGGCCGAGCGACTCGAGGTCATGGATCCCGACGAGGTTCATGGCCAGCGCGGTCTCCAGGGCCCGCGTGGCGCGCACGAACGCCGAGGGCAGCTCGTCGATCGAGACCGGGCAGGAGATCCCGATGACGGCCGGCACCGTCACCTCGCCCGGGAGCTTTGCCACGAGGCCGCAGAGATCGCCGTCGATCACGGCCAGCAGGCCGTTGGACCACGCCGCCTGCCCACCTGGCAGCAGGCAGCGTTCCACCTCTGCGGCCGGGACGCTCGCCGTGAGCCGCACCCGCACGGCGTGGAAGCCCGCACGCAGGTCGAGCCGGTAGATCTCCTGGGCTGCGGGCAGCTCGGACGCGTGCGGGTCTCCGTGCAGGAGGGCCCGCACGACGGCGGCCTTGCGCTCCTCGAACTGGTCTCCGCGCACCGCCTCCCCGCGCCGGTGCGACCTGGCGCTGGTGATCATCCCCACGTCCACCCACGCGGCGAGGACGTCGAGCACCTGCAGCAGGACGGCCGCCCCCTCCGGGCTGTCGGGCACCGTGCTGCGGGCGTGCGCGCGCAGCGCCTCGTGGTAGATGCGCCACCCCTGCATGATGTCGTCGAGCGCGACGCCCGCCTGAGCGCGGCGGTAGCCGAGCCGCTCCCACGGCGCCAGGTCGTCGTCGGGTCGGGGCCCGCGCCGCTCACGCAGGCCGCGGAGCAGGGGTGAGCCGGGCGAGCGTTCGACCTCGAAGCTCCCGTCGAGCCGCTCGAAGCGGGCCCGCTCCTCGACCTCGCTCCACAGCGGCCGGCTGCACAACTCGTCCACGACCCGGTCCCAGATCGCGTCGCACTCCACGTTGCCGTGGCTCTCCATCGCGCCTCCTCCTCCTGGTGCGCTCAGGCGACGCTACGCGCGTCGGCCCACGACTGTCAACGGGGTGATGGCGATCGGTCGCGCCGCTATCCCGGGACGGCGGTCTGGGCGGCGGCGCTCGCCGGGGAACCCTCACCCTCATCGCGCCCGCAGCGGCGAGATGCCGAGGGCGGCGGCCACGGCGGCCGTACGCCCGCCGTCACCGTCCGGCGCCAGGAGCAGGGACGCGATGTGCTGGAGGCCGGCCCGCTCGACGAGCCGCTTCTCGCCCAGGACCCAGTCCCGTCGGGCGGCCAGGCGCGCATGCGCGACGCTGAGCGTGGCGTCGACGAGCATGCCGGTCGCGGCGAGCGCGTCGCCGGCGCGCTCGTGCTCCTCGGCGAAGAGCAGCGACACGGCCGCCCGGCCGCTCCAGCGCTCGCGGGCGGTCGTCGCGAGCGCGGCGGGGAACTCCGGGCGCGGCAGCGGCTCGCCGTGCAGGTGCTCGGCGACAGCCAGCTCGCCGGCCAGGACGTAGGTCGGCGCGCCCACGATCGAGCCGCGTTGGTCGAGCACCTCATAGGCGCCGCGCCGCGCGTCCGCGAGCCGGCGCTCGACGATGTCGAGGTCGCGGAAGAGCACGTCCACCGCGAGCCCGCCGACGGTCAGCCACGCGCCGCCGTGGACGATCGGGCCCCATTCGCCGAGCGCCGACACGTACCCGTCGTGCCCGAGGGCGCGGACGTCGGCGGGATCGAGCGTGTGCTCGGAGGCGCGGTAGTAGAGCCCGAGGTCCCAGTCGCTGTCGGGGCGCGCGGCGCCCGTCGCGCGCGACCCGCCGAGCACGACGGCAACGGCACCGGGCACTCGCACGAGCTGGGCCGCGAGCGCGGCGACGGGCGCGGGGAGCGACGTCACGGCGGTATCAGCGCGTCGCGAGGTTCGCGAGGACGTCGGCGAGGACCGCCGGCTGCGACAGGAACGGCGAGTGCGCGCTCTCGAGCTCGATCGCCTCGACCCCGAGGTGCTCGCGCGCCGCCACGCGCGCCCAGTCGGCGGACACGCTGGCGTCGTCGCGGCCGAGGATGTACGCGGACGGGATGTCGGGCCAGCAGCCCATGGGCAGCGGCTCGTCGAACAGCGCGCACAGCGCCTGCGGGCGCAGCCGCGCGATCGCCCACGCGGCGACGTCGTCGTCGCAGTCGCCGAAGAACCGCCGGCGCGCGACGTCGGGCGGGATCACCATCCGGCCCTCGTCGTCCCAGTCGAAGTCGGCGCGGTCGGCGAGCACCGACCCGGGCTCGGCCGCCTGCACCTGCATCCGGCTGCGGCCCTCGGCCGGGATCTGCGCACACAGGAAGATCATCATCCGCGCGCCCGACCGGGCGGCCGCGAGCGGCAGGTAGCTGCCCGCGAGCGAGTGGCCGACGAGGACGTGCCCAGGATGGCCGGCGAGCGCTGCGGCGACCGTACCGGCGGCGCGCTCGAGCGTCAGGTCGGCGCGGTCGATCGCGACGTCCATCGCGACGGCGTCGTGCCCGCGGGCCTGCAGCTCCGGTGTCAGCAGGTCCCAGCACCAGGCGCCGTGTCCGCCGCCGTGGACCAGCCCGAACGTCGTCATGCCGACGGCGAGCCTATCCTCCGTGGCGTCCCCTCGCCGCGGATCGGCCGGTCCGCCGATCCCCAACGACCTTCATGAAGCCTTGATCAGCACCAACCAGTTGTGGTTGGTGCGTTAGGTCACATCGGGGTCGGGCAAGTCCGCCGGGTCAGTGATGTCGACCTCGGCGATCTTCGTCGTCCTACTTGAGCGTCTCGATGTAGGCGATGAGCGCCTTCAACTGCGCATCGACGATGATGCCGCCCCAGTGCGGCATGCTCACGATCGGCGCCCGACCGATCACGCTGCCGGAGCGGATCACGTCGGCGATCTTGGCTTGCGTGTTGAACTCCTTGCGGAAGTCCTGGCCCGAGAGCGGCGGGATCGTCTTGTCGGGCGACTGCGGGTTCGGCACGCCGCCAAGCCCGTTGGGGCCATGGCAGTTGATGCAACCGTCGCGGACGTACAGCGCGCCTCCCTCGACGGCCGGTCCCTGGTTCTGGGGGACGGCCACAGGCTCCGCGGTCGGCACCGCCGGCAGCCCGGCGCGGAGGTAGGCGATCAGGTCATCGACCTGCGTCTTCGAGATGACGGCTCCCCAGACCGGCATGTAGGGCTTGGTCGGGTTGCTCGACTCGCCGAGCCCGTGGTTGATGATCGACCGCAACACCGCCGGTGTCATGCCCTTGGCGACGGTGGTGAGCGCGGGCACATCCGGTGAGACCCCGCCGCGGCCCCGATCGCCATGGCACTGGGAGCAGGCGAACTGGATGAAGTCGTGGGCGCCGGCAGCGACGTGGGGATCGACCGCCGCCGCGGTCGCCGACGCGGCGGTCGTGCCGACGGTCACCGTCTTGGCCTTCGTGCTGCCCGAGTTCGCCGCGATCCCGATCACGCCGCCGACACCCACCAGGGCCGCCGCAACGGCGGCGATCAGGAGGCGATGACCGACACGATCGGGCTTGTCGTCTGCCACGGCGCGACGCTATCCGTTGGGCGCGCTCGGCGCCACCGGTGACGGGTCAGGGCCGCCGTCGATCACGATCTCTCGCACCGGAACGTCCAGCTCGCGCGCGAGGTGGCCGAGCATGCGGTTGGCGAGCCAGCTTCTGCGCTCGCGAGCATGCATGACGATCACGACCTCGTCGGCGCCGAAGTCACGAAGTTCGTCTTCGATCGCCACCATCGGGTCGGAGTCGGCAACGTGGCCCCTTGCCGCGATGCCGTGCTCGGCCGCCCATGCGAGTGACGCCTCGAGCCGCTCCCGTGCCTCCTCCCGCTCGCGGTCGATGTCCGACGCCCAGTAATGCGACCGGGAGGCGAGGATCGGCGCGAGCACGTCGAGCTCGAGACCCCCGCCTCCGGCCACGGTCAGCTCCTCGCGGAGCTGCTCGCCGGCGAGTCTCTCGCCTGCCACCACGAGGATGTGTCGCTGCCCTTCGCTGGCGCCATGACGATGCGGTCCGTGGGCCGCGTCCCGCAGAGCGGAGCTGCGGTCGGTCTCCCGTCCCGCGAGCTCGAAGGTCACCCCGGCGGCGATACCGGCGAAGAAGAAGACCACGCCGTACGCCCGAGCAGCAAGGACACCCACGAGGACTGAGGCCCCGGCCAGCAAACCCAATGCCATCGCGACGCGGAATGCATCGGTCTCGGTCCGAAACGGAACGCGCATGGGAGATCGAGCGCAGCCTAACTTGATGGCTGCCCGCTGCGGAGAAATGCGCGGGGCGCGTGCACGTGGACACGCGCCCCCCGCGGGCGAACGTGACGCGTCCGCCGCCCCGCCGGAGGCGGTCACTGCGTGTGCAGCGCGCCCACCCGGATCGCCGTGGCCTGCGAGTCGCTCACCGAGCCGCTCAGGTTGTTGCAGTAGATGCGGAGCGTGTCGGCGAGCGTGAGGTGCACCGGCCCGACGATCGTCACCGTCGGCGACGCGCTCGCGGCGACCGACTGCGTCGTCATGTCCACGACGCTGTCGTCGACCTTCAGGATCCCGCAGTTGGCGGTGCTGGCGGTGGCGGCCGAGAGCGTCGCACGGCCGATCGCGAGGTAGCCGCCGGCGGGCAGTCCGAGGCCGGTACCCACGTTCGCGTTGGCGTACGCGTCGCTCGGACCGATCGGTCCCGCCGCGCCGTTGCACGCGAACACCGCGTCGGCGCCCGCGGTGAATCGCGTCCCGCCCGCGGAGCACGTGGAGTCGCCGGGAGTCAGCGTTGCCGCCGTGATGCCCTGGCCGTCCCGGCCGTTCTGCCCGGCGGCGGCCGCGGGGTCCTGCTGGCCCCGCGCACCGGGCGGCCCGGCGACGGTCCAGGCGATCGCGGTCTCCCCGCGCCGGCAGTGCTCGCCCGGCTTGATCGTCTGCAGGACGCGCCTGGGTCCGACGCAGCCCGAGAGCTGGCCGTGCTGGAAGTAGCCGCCGCTCAGCGCATACGACGTGCCGCCCACTGCGATCTCGGACGCGGCCCGCTTGTCGTCGGGGACGAACAGGCGGCAACCAATTCGTCGTCGGTGCGCTAGAGGTCATGCAGGTGAACGACGCGGATCTGGATCGATGGGTCGACAGCTGGGTGGTGCGCACCCGCCATCGCCGCGCGTCCTCGGCGGACGTGCAGGCGCTCTGGGCGGCGGCTGCCGACGTACGCCTGTGCGACTGCCGCGTGCTCGGTCGGCTCATCCGCGCGCGCATCCCGGGGCTGCCGGCGGAGCTGACGTTCGGCGATCTGTTTCACAGCGATCCGTTCAACGTGCTCGAGGAGGGCTCGACGCATCTCCTGTCCGGGCTGTGCGGGCGGATCTGGACGGTGCGGCGCGACTTCACCGTTGTCGATGAGCCGGCGGACTTCCTGCGGTGGAGCGAGCCGCTCACGACGCGTGTGCTCTTCGCGACCTGGGCGGAACCCACCGACGGCGGGTCCACGCTCGTCAGCGAGGTGCGCGTCGCCGCAGTCGATCGCCGCGCAGCGCTGTACGTGAACGGCATGCGCCCGTTCATCGCTGCGTTCCAGGGGCTGGCGGCGCTGGAGCCGATGAGCATCGCGGCCGAGCGCGCGGCGCGGCTCGGGACGTCCTGATCGGCGGTCAGAGCCGGGCGGCCGTCAGCCCCGTCGCCAACAGCGCGAGGCCGAGCGCGCACGCGCGCAGGGCGCCGTCCAGCGGCGCGGCGAGCCGAGCCGCGTCAAGCTCGATGACCGAGCCATCGTCGAGGCGCTGGGAGCCGCCCACCGACAGGGTGTGGCGTCGCAGCTGGCGGACCGGTGTGCTCAGCCGACGCTGAGCGACGCTGAGCAGCAGGCAGGCTCCGGCCACCAACACGCCCTGTACGTGCATCGCCAGTGCGTTGATCCAGTAGCCGGTCAGCGCCGGGAAGGCGCCCCACGCGACCGCGAACCACAAGTCCGAGTGAAACCGGCCGCCGAACAGCTCCAGGTTGTAGGCGATGACCAGGAACCCTCCGGCGGCCACCAGCGGCACCACCGTCGGCGAGACGACGATCGCGCCCGCGACGCCGATGGCCACGGCGCCCAGCAGTGCGGCCGCCGCCACGACCACGAGCACGCGGTCCGTGACCTGCGTGCGCAGCGGGCGCCCATGGAGCTCATCGAGTGCGTGCGCGCTGACTCCGACGGCGAGGAAGAACGCGCCGAGCGACGCGGCGAGGCGATCGGTGTGCAGTGTCGGCGCCGCGCAGGCGCCGACGGCCACGTAGCTGAGATGCCATGCCGTGTAGGGCGGATGCAGGATGGTGATGGCATCACGCCATCCACCGGGCCGCAGCGCGTAGAACGCCGGCCGCTCAAGCCGGTTGGGCGCCGCCACCGTCTCTCGTTCCCCACATGACGACGCCGGCGCCGAAGCTCATGTGGCGCACCTGCAGGTCGGCCACCCCCGCGGCTGACCAGAACCGGACGAGCTCAGTGAGCGGGTGGCGGCCATAGAACTCCGGGATGCTGCGTGCGAGGAAGCGGCCCGTCTGCGCCCACGCGGGAGACACCAGGCGGCCGAGCGCCGGCAGCCCGGCGTGCGTGTAGGCGCTCCACAGCCATCGCCATGGCGCACCGCCCGGCACGCCGAACTCCAGGGATGCGATCCGCCCGCCCGGGCGCACGACGCGCGCCAGCTCACGCAGCGTGGCGGCCGGATCCTCGACGTAGCGCAGCAGGTAGGTGAAGGTGAGGTGGTCGAACGCGGCGTCGGGATAGGGAAGGCGCTCGGCCTCGCCGGTCACGAGCGTCACGCGTCCGGCCAAGGCCGGCTTGCGTGCCACTCGTGCCCGGGCGGCCGCGAGCATGTCGGGGCTCTGGTCGAGCCCGACGACCTCGCAGCCGTACCGGCGCACGAGCGCCTCGGCGACCATGCCCGTCCCCGTGGCCACATCGAGCACGCGCTGGCTGGGCTTGGCACCCACCTGCGCGACCATCGCCCTGCGCCAACGCGGATCCTGCCCGAAGCTCACCACGGCGCCCGCCCGGTCGTACTCGCGCGGCAGGCCGGCGAAGAGCTCGAGGGCGTGGCGCTTGCGCGCGCTGACGTCGGCCATCGGCTGTCCGGTCATCGCCGGGCAAGCTTCTCGCTGTGCGCCCCGAAGCGCAACGCCTCTTCATGAGCCGCGGACCGCGGCGTCGCGCAGCGCCGTCGCGACGTCCCGCCCGCTGCCCGCCTACCATTGACCCCGTGTGCCGTGCCCAAGCGACCCCTCGCCTGCCTCCGGACGCAAGACATACACCTTGATCAGCACCAACCAGTTCAAGAACGGCAATCACATCGACGTCGACGGCACGATCTTCAAGGTCGTCGAGTTCCAGCACGTCAAGCCCGGCAAGGGCGGCGCGTTCGTCCGCACGAAGCTGCGCCGCGTGAGCGACGGCAACGTGATCGACCGCACCTTCCGCGCCGGTGAGAAGTTCCGTTCCGTGCGGACCGAGGCGCGCAAGATGCAGTTCCTGTACGCCGATGGCACGGACGCGCACTTCATGGACTCCGAGTCGTTCGAGCAGCTGTCGGTGCCCGAGGCCGGATTCGCCGACGCGCTGCGCTGGACCAAGCCCAACGACGAGGTCGACGTGCTCTTCATCGACGGCACGCCCGCGACGGTGCAGCTGCCGTCCTCGGTCGAGCTCGAGGTGACCCAGACCGAGCCGGGCGTGCGCGGCGACACGGCCTCCGGCGGCGGCAACAAGCCCGCCACGCTGGAGACGGGCGCCACGATCCAGGTGCCGCTCTTCGTGAACATCGGCGACCGCGTCAAGGTTCAGACGGAGACCGGCGAGTACATGTCGCGCGCCTGATGCCGCGCCGCTCCGACCAGCGCCGCGGGGCGGCGTTCGCGCTCTACCAGCACGATCTGACCGGGCGCGAGCTCGACGACGTGTTCGAGCGCGACGCCACGATATTCACGCGCGCGCTGGCCTATGCGGCCTCGGACTACGCGCCCGATCTCGACGCGATCGTCGAGCGCCACGCCAAGGGCTGGACGATCGACCGCATCGCCCCGCTCGAGAAGGCGATCATGCGCGTGGCGCTGCTGGAGATGCTCCACCCGGACGCCGTGCCCGCCGAGACGCCGATCCCGGCCGAGGGGGCGATCGACGAGGCCGTCGAGACCGCCAAGGCCTACTGCGGTGCCGAGGCGCCCGGCTTCGTCAACGGGATCCTCGCCGCGGCGCTGCGCGAGCAGCGCGCCGCCACCGGGGGCTGAGCCCGCCTCGCGCGGCCGCCGTCAGGCGGCGGGCGCCAGGCGGCCGGTCCACAGGCGGTCCGCCGCGCCCCATCCGGCGAAGCTGAGGCCGCCGACCGTGCCCGTGGCGGTCGCCAGGATGCCCGCGGCGGCCGCCGCCGCGACGCCGTCGTGGCCGAGGATGAGGACCACCGCGCTCGCGCCGACGCTGGGGCCGATCGGCAGCATGCTCAGCGTGACCATCGCGATGAGCACGGCCGTGGCGTCGAACGGCGTCGCCGGCACGCCGACGGCGTTGAGCAGCAGCCAGTTGCGCATGATCTGGGCGACGACGGCGACGAGCACGAAGGCCAGCACGGACCGCGCGCCCCGCAGGTCGCGCAGGACATCGAGCCCGCGCCAGGCCGGGCGTGCCGAGCGGTGCGCGAGACGCGGCACGCCGACGGCGAGCAGGCCGATGACCCCCACGATGGGGATGGGCAGCCACCACGGCAGGCCGAGCGGCCCGATCAGGGTGAAGGAGGCGAGCGCGGCGAGGCCGGCCTCGATCGTCACGATCGGCACCTCGGCGGCCACGAGCGTCGCCACGCAAGGCGTGGTGGCCGGGCACGAGCGCCGCAGGGCCGTGATGCGCGCCGCCGCACCGACCTGCGAGTTCAGCATGCTGCCGAACGGCCCGACGCTCGAGGCGCGGTACAGCAGCCGGCGCCGGGCGGTGCCGCCCGCGTGGCCGATCGTGAGGTGCCATGCCTCGGTGCGGGCGAGCAGCGCGACGAGCTGGAGCACCGCCGCGACGATCAGGGTCCCGATCGAGGCGCGCTCCAGCGCGACGGAGAAGTCGTGGCGCCGACCGAAGAGGATGATCCCCAGCGCCGCGGCGACGGCGAGCGAGCACACGACCGTGCAGGCGCGCCGGTGGCGCGTGAGGATGCCGCGAAGGGACCCCAGGGCCCCGTCTGTGCGTCGTGGCCGACGCTGCACGGTTCCGATCGGCATGGGAAGGCCCCAGGGGATCCCCGGGGTCCGCGAAGTGTAGACCCTCGTCCAGCGCCGCCTCCCCGCCGCTGGCACAATGGCGCCTGTGAGCACCGACGACGCCGCCGCCCAGCTCGACGCCCTGGTGGCCCGCCTGGAGCGCACCGCCGAGCAGCTCCGCTCCGGCGACGTGTCCCCCGACGCCGCGGCGAGCCTCGTGGAGGACGCCGCCGTCCTGGCCTCGCAGGCCTCCGCCGAGCTCGAGCGCCGGTCGCGGGCCGCGGCGGCCGAGCCGATGCCCGGCCAGGACGCGCTGCTCTGAGCGCCCCGGCGACCGTGGTCTACCCGGACCACCTGCGCATCCAGGTCGACGCGTACCTCGCCACGCTGCGCTTCCCGAGCCGCGCGCCGCGGACGGCGGGCCTCGAGGAGGCCATGCGCTACAGCCTGCTGGCCGGCGGCAAGCGCATCCGCCCGGTGCTGGCGCTGGCCACCGCGGGCGCCATCGGCCGCGACCCGCGCGGCGTGCTGCCGCTGGCCGCCGCGCTCGAGCTCATCCACACCTACTCGCTCATCCACGACGACCTGCCGGCGATGGACGACGACGACCTGCGCCGCGGCCGGCCGACCTGCCACGTCAAGTACGGCGAGGACGTCGCGATCCTCGCGGGCGACGCGCTCTACGCGGAGGCGTTCCACCTACTGCTGACCCGCCAGGAGGGCGGGGCGGGCGGGGCGGGAACGATCCTGGCCGCCGCGCGCGAGCTGTCGGCGGCGACCGGCGTCGACGGGATGGTCGGCGGCCAGTACCTCGACATCTCGGGCGCGTCGGACACCCCCGAGGACCTTCGCCGCCTGCACGCGCTGAAGACCGGACGGCTCATCGGCGCCTCGGTCGTGTGCGTGCTGCTGCTGGCCGGCCACGACGACGCCTCGATCGCGGCGTGGCGGCGCTTCGCGGGCGAGCTCGGCGTGCTGTTCCAGATCGTCGACGACATCCTCGACGTGACCGGCACCGACGAGGGCCTCGGCAAGCCGCAGGGCAGCGACGCCCGGCACGGCAAGCGCACCTACGTCAGCGAGTACGGCCTCGACGGCGCGCGGACGATGGCGCGCAAGTGCCATCGCGCCGCCAGGGATACCCTTTCGGACGTCGCTCCGTCCGGCGCCGCCGAGCTCGAGCAGATCACCGACTTCATCTTCAGCCGCCCTTCATGACCGACGCCCACCGTCTGCTCGACCGCATCAACCGCCCACAGGACCTCCACGGGCTGAGCGACGAGGAGCTGACGCAGGTCGCCCAGGAGGTGCGCGAGCACATCATCGACACCGTCGGCGAGATCGGCGGGCACTTCGGCGCCAATCTCGGCACCTGCGAGCTGGCGGTCGCGCTGCACTCGCTGCTGGACTCGCCGCGCGACAAGGTGCTCTGGGACGTCGGCCACCAGGCCTACCCGCACAAGGTCCTGACCGGCCGGCGCGACCAGCTGCCGACGATCCGCCAGTACGAGGGCCTCGCGCCGTTCTGCGCGATCCACGAGTCCGAGCACGACATCATGGGCGCGGGCCACGCCTCGACTTCGATCGGCTACGCCGTCGGGATCAAGGAGGGCATGAAGCTCGCCGGCCACGTCGACGCCGGCAAGGTCGTCGCGGTGATCGGCGACGGCGCGATGACCGGCGGGGTCGCGTTCGAGGCCATCCACCAGGCGGGCGGCCTCGGCACCCCGATCGTTGTCGTGCTCAACGACAACGGGATGTCGATCGCGCCCAACGTCGGCGCGCTGTCGCGCTACTTCAACCGCGTGCGGCTCAACCCGAAGCTGTGGCACGCCCGCGAGGGCGTCGAGGAGAAGCTCGTCACCCTGCCCGGCGGCATCGGCGCCGCGTTCGACCGCCTCGGCCCCCAGCTCAAGGAGTCGATCAAGTCCTTCTGGGCCCCGGGCCTGCTCTGGGAAGAGCTCGACTGGGCCTACATGGGCGTGATCGATGGCCACGACGTCCGGGCTCTGCGCCGGGCGTTGCGCGCCGCGCTGGCCGCCGACCGGCCCGTCGTCGTGCACACCGCGACCGTCAAGGGCAAGGGCTTCACGGCGGCCGAGGACGGCGGCCTGGAGGGCATGGAGCAGTGGCACGCCGCCAAGCCCAAGTCCATCGCCAACCGCGCGCCGACCGTGGTGAACCCCTCGGCGGCCAAGGCCGCCGCCCCACCGCAGTACACCCAGGTCTTCGGCGAGGCGATGATCGAGGAGGTCCGCCGCGACCGCCGAGTCGTCGGCATCACCGCGGCGATGAACTCGGGCACCGGGTTGAACCTCCTGCAGAAGGCCGAGCCCGCGCACTACTTCGACGTGGGCATCGCCGAGCAGCAGGCCGTGCTCTTCGCCGCCGGCCTGGCGCTCGAGGGCGCCAAGCCGGTCTGCGCGATCTACTCCACCTTCCTGCAACGGGCGTTCGACCAGATCGTCCACGACGTGTGCCTGCAGGAGCTCGACGTCACCTTCGCCATGGACCGCGCCGGCCTGGTCGGCGACGACGGGCCGACCCACCACGGCGCGTTCGACATCGCCTACCTGCGCCCGCTGCCGAACATCACGCTCGCCGCGCCGCGCGACGAGGCCGAGCTCAAGCACCTGCTGCGCACGGCACTGACCCACGGCGGCCCTTTCGGCCTGCGCTACCCGCGCGGCGAGGGCGTCGGCGTGCCGGTGCCGTCCGGTCGCGAGGTCGCGCCGATCCGGGTCGGCACCGGCGAGGTGCTGCGCCACGGCTCGCGCGTCGCGCTGATCGGCTACGGCACGGGTGTCCAGAAGGCGCTCGAGGCCGCCGACCTGCTGGCCGAGAGCGGGGTGGAGGCGACGGTCGCCGACGCGCGGTTCGTCAAGCCGCTGGACATCGAACTGCTGCGCACCCTGGCCGGCGACCACGAGCTGCTCGTCACCGTCGAGGAGGGCGTCCTGGCCGGCGGGTTCGGCTCGGCCGTGTGGGAGGCGCTGAACGAGAACTCGGCGGGGGGTGGGCGGGGTGCCGATCTCCGGATCTTGCGGGTCGGCCTGCCCGACCGCTACGTCACCCACGGCAAGCCGGCCCTGCTGCACGCCGAGATCGGCTACACCGGGCGCGAGATCGCGCGCCGCGTGCGCGCCACGCTCCTCGCCGGCCACGGCGAGGTCCTGTCCGAGGCGTGAGCCCGCCCACGGCGGCCGCGCTGGCCGCCGAGCGCGCCGCCTACCGCGAGGCCGCGGTGCGGGCCCCGGGCGCGCGCGAGCCCGTCGCGGGCGTCGTCGAGGTCACCGCCGCGGGCCGGCCCGCCGCGCTGTACGTCCCGCGTGCCGCCCCGCAGACCGGCGGCCTGCTCGTCTGGCTGCACGGCGGCGGCTGGTACCTCGGCGACCTGGCGACGTTCGACCGCGCCGCCCGGCTCCTGGCCAACGCGTCCGGCGCCCGGGTGCTGCTGCCCGACTACCGCCTGGCGCCCGAGCACCCCTGGCCCGCGGCGGTCGACGACGCGGCCGCGATCGTGGCCTGGGCCCGCGAGGACGACGGGGCGCGCTCGCTGGGCATCGACCCGGCGCGCGTCGCGGTCGGCGGCGACAGCGCGGGCGGGCAGCTCGCGGCCGTCGCGGTGCGCCGCGCCCGAGGTGACGGACGGCCGCCGGTCGTCGCACAGCTGCTCGCCTACCCGGCGCTCGACCCACGGCTGGACAGCGCCTCGGCCCGCGCCTTCGCGGACGACCCGAACCTCGCGCGAGCGGATATGGAGCGCTGCTGGGCGCTATACCTCGGCGCCGCCGACCCCGCGCACGCCGACGTCGACGTCCTGCGCGAGGGTGACACCGGCGGGCTTCCGCCGTCGTGGATCGCGGTCGCCGGCCGGGACCTGCTGCGCGACGACGGGCTGCGCTACGCCGCGCGGCTGCGCGACGCCGGCGTCCCGGTCGCCGAGCGACGGTTCGAGGCGCTCGGCCACGGGTTCCTGCGCCTGGGCGGCGCCGCGGCGCACGAGCTCGCGGCGTGGCTCGGCGCGGCGCTCAGGTGAGGCCGCAGGCCGTCGCGTCGGCCCAGGTCAGGGCCTCGACGTGCAGGACGGCGAGATCGGCGGCGTCGAGGCTCGGCAGCGCGGCCTCGTCCCAGGCGCCGCGCTCGCAGGCCTCGGCCATCGTCAGCGTGCGGCCCTTGCCGCCGGCGCGCCGGACGAGGGCGGCGACGACGTCCTCCGACAGCGGGAGGTCGGCCACGGCCTCCTCCATCGGGCGGTCCAGGAGCGCGTCGACGATCGAGAGCATCCCGGTGAAGAAGTAGGACTCGGCGTCGTCGGCGCCCAGCCGGCGGGCGATCGCCTCGCACGTCCGGCCGCGCGACAGCGCGGTGATGAGCAGCGGACCGCGCTGCTCGTCGATGCCGGCGAGCAGCAGGAGCATCGCCCACTGGCGCACCGTGCGCGGACCGAGCAGGACGACGGCCTGGCGGACCGACTTGATCTGGTGGCGCAGCGAGAACGCCGCGCTGTTGACGAAGCGCAGCAGGCGCAGGCTCAGGCCGGGATCCAGCGCGATGGCCTTCTCGAGCTCGTCGACGCTGGTCTCCGCCGCCGAGATGCCGGCGGCCAGGCGCAGCGCGCCGATGCTCGCGGTCGGCACGCTCTGGCCGACGACCTCACGCGGGCGGCAGACGAAGTCGCCCTGGAAGAGCTCGAAGCCGGCATCGGCGCAGCGGTCGTGATCGGTGTGCGCATCGACGCCGTTGGCGACCGCGCGCAGGCCGCGGCCCCGCAGCGTGGCCACGAGGGTGGCGAGCTGCACGGCGCCGCCGCGCGCGTCGATCTTGGCGAGCTGCGCGAGGTCGAGCAGCGGCTCGGCCGTCGGCTGCCCCGCGTAGCCGTCCAGCGCCAGCATGTAGCCGTGCTGGCGCAGGCGGGTGAGGCGGTCCAGCAGCGCCTCGTCCGGGACGCGGTCGGCCGCGATCTCGAGCACGACGCCCTCGGGGCCGAACGGCAGCGGGTCCATCGCCAGCAGGAACTCGGTGGTGACGTTCAGGAACGCCGGGGCCCCGCCCGTGGCGCTGCGTAGGCCCAGGTCGCTCAGCGCGCTGGCGGCGACGCGGGAGGTCGCGGCGTGGGGGCTCTCCTGGCCCTCACCGCGGTAGAGCAGCTCGTAGCCGGCCAGGCGGCCCTCGGCGTCGAGGATCGGCTGGCGGGCGAACAGGACCTCGATCTCTGCGCTGGTGCTGCTGGGAGGCGGGGCGGTGACCACCGCGGCGAGGGACTCGGCCATGTCGTTCGATGGTCGGCCGCCGGCGGCGGTTCCTGTACCCCGGATCAACGGGCGTCCGAGAGGCGTCCGTCGCAGCAAAAGAAACGGCCCGCCGGGTCAGGCGGGCCGCTTCGGGGAGGAGAGATACTGCTATGTGTCTTATGTGGGACCGGCCGTGAGGCCGGCGAGCGATGAGCGAAGTCCTGGTGCTGCGCGGGCCGTTGGCCCTTCCACCGCTCGGGTCGAAGGATCGCGCACCTGCGGCGCTCGCACTGTGAGGAGCGACACAGTTCTCGAGTGGTAGATTGCGCGGCGTTGGGTGCCCCGGCGGCGGTATGCCCACGTCCAGGCGTCGGTTCCCGTGCGGGAGCGAGGCGCGGGGACGCGGCCTTCCTTCCCCGATGCCGGTGGCAGACAGCTCTCTTGCCCGCAGCAGCGGCGAGGCGTGCGTTCGTCACGACGCGCTCGTCCGGTGGGCCGTCAGACCCACGGGGAGCCATGTCGCAGAGCACCGAGCAGGATCTTCCGTCCGATCGCGGATTCGCCCGGTCGGCCATCGCCAACGCCATCGTCCGCCTGCATGCCGAGCACTACGGGCGCGGGCCGACCCGCGCGCGGGCGCACCTGGGCGAGGACTTCGTCCTGGTGACGCTGGAGGACGTCTTCACCACCGCGGAGCGGACGCTGATCGCCGCGGGGCATGGCGCCCAGGTGCATGCCGCGCGCGCGGCGTTCGCCCAGGCCATGGAGGCCCGGTTCGTCGACGCCGTCGAGCTGGCGTCCGGGCGCCGGGTGCGCGCGGTGCTCAGCCAGACCCATCTCGAGCCCGAGATGGCGATCTGCCTGTTCGCGCTGGAGCCCGAGCCCGCCGGCTGACCGGGGGCCGGGTCCCCGCCGCCCGCTACGGTGGGCGCGTGGTGAAGGTCCGGCTGGACACCCTGTTGCACGAACGCGGCCTGTTCGCATCGCGCTCGCGCGCGGCCGCGTCGGTGATGGCCGGCGAGGTGCGCATCGGCGCCGGGCGCGACCGTGCGGCCAAGCCGGGCCAGCTGGTGGCCCAGGACGTCGTCGTCGAGGTCGACGAGCGCCCGCGCTTCGTCTCGCGCGGCGGGGTGAAGCTCGCCAACGCGCTGGCCGTGTTCGGCGTGCCGGTCGCGGACCGCCGGTGCCTGGACGTCGGCGCGTCGACCGGCGGCTTCACCGACTGCCTGCTGCAGGAGGGTGCCGCGCACGTCGTCGCGCTCGACGTGGCCTACGGCGAGCTCGACTGGTCGCTGCGGACGGACGCACGCGTCACGGTCGTCGAGCGGTGCAACGCCCGGGCCCTGACGCCGGCCGATCTGCCCTACGCCCCGGATCTCGTGGTCGCCGACGTGTCGTTCATCTCGCTGACGAAGGTGCTGCCCGCCGTGCTGGCCTGCTGCGCCGAGCGCTTCGACGCGCTGGCCATGATCAAGCCGCAGTTCGAGGTCGGCCGCGACCGCGTGGGCTCGGGCGGCGTCGTCCGCGACGCGGCCGCGCGCCGCGATGCGCTCATGACGGTGGCGGGGGCGCTGGCCCCGGCGGCCGCCGTGCTCGGCTTCGCATCGTCCGGGCTGCCCGGGCCCAAGGGCAACCGGGAGACCTTCGTGTGGCTCGCCGAGCGCGGCCGCGACGGCGCGCTGGACGCCGTGGGCCTGGCGGCGGCCGCCGCCGGGGCGGAGCCCGCGGAATGAGCGAGCGCACGGCGACCGTGCTGACGCACGGCCGGCCGGGCCAGACGGCGACCGCGCTGGACACGCTGCGCCGCGCCGCCCATGACGCCGGGTTCGTGCTGCGCTTCGACCGCGAGGAGGTCACCAAGCACGACCTCCGGGAGGCGCCGGGCCTGGAGCTCGACGCGCCGCTCAGCGACGACGTCGACCTGTGCGTCGTGCTCGGCGGCGACGGCACCATCCTGCGGGCGCTGCGCCGCTACGCCGGCACGAGCGTCCCGGTGTTCGCGGTGAACTTCGGCGAGGTCGGGTTCCTGGCGACGATCGACCCGGACGAGGTCGGGGAGGGCTTTGCCAAGGCGTTCCGCGGCGAGTTCGAGGTCATGACGCTCCCGGCGCTGGCGCTCGAGACGCCGGACGGGTCGCAGGCGGCGATCAACGACGTGTCCTTCCACCGCAAGGTGGGCGAGCGCGTGGCCACGCTGGCCTACGTCGTCGACGGCCAGGAGGTCGGCAGCGTGCGCTGCGACGGGCTCGTGATCTCCACGCCGGCCGGCTCGACGGGCTACAACCTCGCCAACGGCGGCCCGGTCATGGCCTGGGGCGTGGAGGGCTACGTCGTGTCGTTCATCGCGCCGCATTCGCTGACGGCGCGCGCGCTCGTGGTCTCGCCCGACGACGTGCTGGAGGTCCACAACCGCGGCCGCGACGCGGTGGACGTCTCCATCGACGGCCGCCCGGCCGGCGAGCTGGCGCCCGGCGAGACGCTCGCGTCGCGGTTCGTGCGCGAGGCGGCCGACCTGGCGCAGGTCCCCGGTGCGTCGTTCTACCTCCGCATCCGCGAGCGGTTCGGCCGGCTGGCGTCCTGAGGGGCGGCTGGCCGCACCTCGGGAGGCGGGCGCCCTGGGGTCGGCTCACCGGGTCGCCGTACGGACCGGGACAAGGCCGTCCGGGAGTCTTGGCGCATGCTCCGCCCCCTCTCCCTCATCAACGATCAGCAGGTCACCGACCGCCGTCCTTCGTGGCGCAAGGCGCGCGGGTCGTCGCCGATCACCACCGATTCTCGCCCGCGGGGCGCACACGAACAGGCGTTCGTCCGACCGCCCCGGTAGACCTTCGCGCGTGCTCCACGAGCTGCGCGTCGAGAATCTCCTCCTCATCGAGCGGGCCGAGCTCCGGCTCGCGCCGGGCCTGAACGTCCTCACGGGCGAGACGGGCGCCGGCAAGACCGTGCTGGCCCATGCGCTGGACCTGCTGCTCGGCGGCCGGTCCCGCGCCGGGATCGTGCGCCCGGGCGCCGCCGAGGCCTACGTCGAGGGCGTGTTCGACCTCCCGGCCGAGCTGCGGGCTCTGCTGGGCGAGCGCGTCGCGCCCGACGCCGACGAGCTCGTGCTCGCGCGCCGCGTGTCGGCCGAGGGCCGGACGCGGGCCTACCTCAACGGCCGCAGCGCCTCGGTCGGCGACCTGCGCGAGGCCGCCGAGGGCCTCATCGCGTTCTACGGGCAGCACGAGCACCGGCGGCTCACGCTCGCCTCGTCCCAGCTCGAGCTGCTCGATGGGGCCTGCGGGCCTCGGCAGGCCGCGTTGCGCGCTCGGTATGCGGCGGTGCACGCGCGGGTGCGGGAGCTCGAGGGCTCGCTCGACGTGCTGCGCGAGCGCGCGGGCGCCCGCGACCGGGAGCTGGATCTGCTGCGCTTCGAGCTGGCCGAGATCGACGCGGCGGAGCCGTCGGAGGCCGAGGAGGCCGAGCTCGTCGCGCGGCGCGACCGGCTGCGGCACGTCGAGGCGCTGCGCGGCGCCGCGTGGGGTGCCGCGGAGGCGGTCGGTGCCGACGAGGGCGGCGTCGCCGTCCTGCTGGCGCAGGGGGGCGCCGTGCTGGACGCGACGGCCGGCGTCGACCCCGCGCTCGACGCGCTGGCCGAGCGCTGGCACGCGCTCGCGATCGAGGCCGGGGACGTCGCGGCGGAGCTGCGCGCCTACGGTGAGCGGCTGGAGGCCGAGCCCGAGGGACTCGATGGGGTTGAGGAGCGGCTCGCCGGCTGGGATCGGCTCAAGCGCAAGCACGGCGGCTCGATCGCGTCGGTGCTCGCCCACGCCGACGAGTGCCGGGCGCGCGTCGCCGAGCTCGACCGCGCCGAGGTGGTGCTCGACGAGGCCCAGGCCGAGCTGGTCCGGGCTCGCGAGGAACGCGGTGGGCTGGCCGAGGACCTGCGCAAGGCCCGCCGCGCCGCGGCGGGGCTGCTCGCCACAGCGGTCCGCGAGCGACTGGCCGACCTGGCGATGGAGGGCGCGAGCTTCGAGATCGCGCTG
>Ga0157379_10000647_pt1 | contig 28140 bp, 32 predicted proteins | sample S25metaG_FD_121802 | JGI IMG/M metagenome (GOLD analysis project Ga0157379, IMG submission 121802) | Switchgrass rhizosphere microbial communities from Kellogg Biological Station, Michigan, USA - S2-5 metaG | ecosystem: Host-associated > Plants > Roots > Rhizosphere > Soil | place: USA... | reverse complement strand
GCGGCGACTGCAGCAGGTCGCCCATCGTCGATACCGGCGCGAGCGGAATGCGGCGTGCCTGTCCGGCCTCGTAGAGCTCGCGCACGCTCTGCTCGCGCATCCACTCCTGCAGGAACATCTTGAGCGCGTCCCAGTTGGCGGCACGCGCCATGCGGTCCTGGAACAGCTCCATGCCCGCCCACTCGGGCGAGCCCATGAGCTCGACGAAGTGCTGCCACTGATGCTCCTCGATGCAGCACAGGTAGATCCAACCGTCGCGGCACTCGAAGAAGTCGAGCGGCTGGATCGGCTTGTGGCCGAGGCGCGACGCGACGAGCCCCATGTAGGGCCAGAAGACGTAGGTGAGCTCGAGAATCGACGCCACGCACTCGTGGATCGACACCTCGACGTGTTGGCCCTGGCCCGTACGGCGTCGGCCGAACAGCGCGCCCATCGACGCCACGGCCGCGTGCACGCCGCCCTGAAACGCCGCCTGCTGCCCGAACGCCTTGAGCGGCGGCATCTCGTCCGTCCCCGGGCCGCCGCCGTTCAGATAGGCGACCCCGCCGGCCGCCCAGAGCGTGAGATCGGTCGCCTCGAAGTCGGCGTACGGTCCGCGGACCCCGAACGGCGCGATCGTCGTCATGACGACGTCGGGGTGACGGGTGTGGATCGCCGGCCACACGAGACCGTCGACCTCGCGCACGCGCCGCGGCAGATCGGTGAGGAGCAGATCGCGCTCGCCGAGGATCCGATCGAGCGCCGTGCGGTCGTCGGCGCGGCCGAGATCGAGCACGATCCCACGCTTGTTCGCGTTCAGGTAGAGAAAGAGGCCGCTGCGCTCCGGATGCGCCCGGCCGCCGAGAAACGGGCCACGCCGCCGTGCCGCGTCTCCCCGCGGCGGCTCCACCTTGATCACGTCGGCGCCGAGGTCGGCGAGCAGCTTGCCGGCGTATGCTGCCGCGACGCCGTCACCGCACTCGACGACGCGCAGGCCGGCGAGGGCGCCGTCACCCACGGGCGCGACCCCGCTCACGTCGCCGCGACGAGCTCGAGCAGACGCTTCGGGTCGGCGGGCTCCTCACACTCTCCGAGGCGAAGCATGATGTCGGTGTGCGAGCGCTGCGCCGCGTCCCACTCCTGCAGCACCCGCCATTCGCCCGCCGCATCCCGCTCGAACAGGTGCACCTTCTGCCCCTCGGTCAACCCGATGGCCGCGCGCCCACTCGGCGTCATACAAAACAACACGTACCCCGCCTTCTTACTGGTCACGAAGTACATTCGAGCAACCGGCTAAAGGATAGCAGCCACTCAGTCAAGGCGACCGATGCCGTTGCATTGCGCCCCCGATCGCGCGGCGAAGCCGCGCGAAAAGGGAGGCACGCGGGTTCCCCGCGGGCCGACGCCCACTCGCCCTCGCTTGACGAGGGTCGAGCGCGAAGCGCGCGGGGGCGAAATGAATCAATACTCGGGGCACACCCCCAAAGTTCCGAAGCGCACGGCGCGCGAGTAGCCGAGCACGCGCAGGCCGTCGGCCGACAGCTCGCCCGCGGTGATGTAGCCGCCGTCTCCCGTCGGCGTACTCGACCAGTCCCAGGTGTGCTCGAGGAGCCGCACGCCGCGGGCGTGCGCGAAGAGGAGCGTGTCGTAGATCATCGCGACGCCGCTCCGCCGCCGCAGCAGCCCGTCGAGGCCGGCGCCGTCGGCGTATTGCACCAGGACGGCCTCCTGCTGTTGGTAGGTGAGATTGCGGGTGGCGGGCACGGGCTCGCGATGGACGAGCCGCCATGCGAGCGCGTTCGTCTCGGTGGAGAAGAAGGGCTCGCTGTCGAGCGTCCACTCGTCCTTCAGCTGATAGCCGACACCCTGCATCAGCTTGGCCAGGATCGATCCGGGAAGGCGCTCGAGCAGGCGGTGCGCGGTGAGCGGCGCGGTGCCGTCGGTGGGTGTCCGGAAGACGAGCAGGTGCCCCCGGTCCTTCGCTGCTCGCAGGTGCACGAGGTCGAAGGGGACGCTCGAGAGGACACTCGCGTCTCCGCCGGCGAGCCGCGCCGCCTCGCAGCCGAGCGCGCGCGCCACGTCGTCGGGTCCCAGCATGGCGTCGCCGAACAGCGCGCGCGCTTCGTCGATCTGCACGGCCATCGCGTCCCCTTCATCCCCCGAGCTGGAACATCTCTCGTCGCTCGATCGTGTGGCCGGTGTGCAGCGTGTGCCCGACCGGTTTCCCGTGCACGGCCGTGAGCAGGATCTCCGCCACGGCCTCGACTCCGCCGCGCTTGAGCGCCGCGCGGACGTCGCATTCGTCGTCGTTCAACAAGCACAGGTGGAATTTACCGTCGGCGGTGAGTCGCATGCGGTTGCAGCTGGCGCAGTAGGGCTCGCTGACGGGGCTGATGAACCCGACCGTCCCGCGGCCGTCGGCCAGGCGGTAGTTGCGCGACTCGTCGGCGGCGTCGGTGACCGGTAGCGCGACCATCGGTCCGAGCTCGGCCTCGATGCGGGCACGCGTCTCCGCGTTCGGGACGTAGCGTTCGCGCGAGACCTCGGCCGGCTCACCGACCCCGAGCGGCATCAGCTCGATGAAGCGCATGTGCCAGTCGCGCGTACGGGTGAGTGCCGCGAGCGCCGTGACGTCCTCCTCGTTGTAGCCGCGGACGACGACCGCATTGAGCTTGATCGGGAGCAGCCCTGCTGCCTCCGCCGCGAGGATCCCTGCCCAGATGTCCTCGAACCTCCCGAAGCGCATGACCCGCGCCAGGCGTACCGGATCGAGCGTGTCGAGGTGCACGTTCACGCGTCGCAGCCCGGCGCGCGCGAGCGCGGGGGCGAGACGCGGCAGGAGGATGCCGTTGGTCGTGAGGGCGAGATCCGCGAGGCCCGGCAGGGGCGCGAGGCGCTCGACGATCTCCAGCAGATCGGCGCGCAGGGTGGGCTCACCGCCGGTCAGGCGGATGCGGCGGAAGCCGACCGCCATCGCGGCCCGCGCGACCAGCTCGATCTCGCCCGGGGTCAATAAGTCGGCGCTCGGCGCGACCGGCGCGCCCATGAGCGGCATGCAGTAGACGCACCGCAGGTTGCAATGATCGATCAGCGAGATACGTAGATAGTTGATCTCACGACCGAAACGATCGCGCGGCATGGGAGATTGTTTCGTCGCCGCTTGGCCCTGTCAAGGCAAATGACGGGCCGGCGGAAGCCTCAGAGGCGGCGCTCCTCGATCTCGGTAATGATGCCGTCGAGCGACTCGCGGAAGACCGAGTACGGCAGGCCCGCCAGCAGAGTGCGGGCGCGGCGCGTGTAGTCCTCGGCGAGGCGCCGTACGGTCGGCAGCACCCCGAGGGAGCGTACACGTTGCAGCGCGTCGGCGATCGCGGCCTCCTCGGGCTCGGGCGAGAGGAAGACGCGGCGTACGGTTTCGTCGCGCTCGAGCGCGAGGACGAGCGGCAACGACGGATTGCCGTCGCGCAGGTCGATGCCGACCGGCTTGCCCGTGAGGCCTTCGTCACCCTCGACGTCGAGCAGATCGTCGATGACCTGGAACGCCATGCCGATGTTGAAGCCGCACGCCCACATCGCCTCGGAGGTCTGCTCGCCCGCGCCGGCGAGATGCGCCGCCACGCGCGCGCCCTGCGAGAAGAGCGACGCGGTCTTGCGTGCGATGATCTCGAGGTAGTCGTCGACGGTGACGCTCGGGTTGCGGCGGAAGCGTCCCTGCATGATCTCGCCTTCGGTCAGGCTGATGCAGGCATCGGCGGCCCAGCGCACGATGTGCTCCTCGAACCGCCCGCACAGCTCGAACGCCTTGCTGAACAGGAAATCGCCGGTGACGAGCGTATCGGCGAGGCCGAACTGGCTGAAGGCAGACGGCCGGCCGCGACGCGTCTTGCCGCCGTCGATGATGTCGTCGTGCAGCAAGGTTGCCGAGTGGATGAGCTCGAGTGCGACCGCGACGTCGACCATGTCGACGACGCTGTCGCCGCCGCACGCCTTGAAGACGAGCAGGGCCACCGCAGGGCGCACGCGCTTGCCGCCACCGCTGATCAGGTGCATCGCGATCTCGGAGAGCAACGGCTCGCGCGAGACCAACAGATCGGTGAGCTTCTCCTCGACCTGTGTCAGCTCGGTCGCGATCAGGCCGAGTGCCGCGGTGCCGTTGGAGCGGAGCAGCGGGCTGCGCCCGCGCGAGTCATGGGATTCGCTCACTCCTGGTGGATCCTTCTCCGAGGCGCTGCGGTAATGACGACCGCGACACCTAATGGGAATGATTCGAGATTGTCAAGTTCATATAGCCCCCGTGCGCACGGCGCGGGCTCCGCCCGCGCCGTGCTCCGACCTCGTCAAGCGAGGGCGCGTGGGCGTCGGCGCGCGGCGAAGCCGCGCGCCTCCCTTGCGCGGGCGTCGCCCGCGCGGGGCGGGGATGACGGTGCGTTCTTGCCTGCCTTCGCGGGCTTCGCCCGCGGGCGGCTTCGGGACGGTGGCATCCTCATGCGAAGGGCCATTCGATGCGGCGTCGGCGTTGCGCTTGGGGTGGGGGGGCAGTAGGCTGACCGGCTTCGTGGTGACGGTGGACGAGATTCGTGCGCGGCTCGCGCAGGTGCGCTATCCGGGGTACCAGCGCGATGTCGTGAGCCTCGGCGCGGTGCGTGACGTCGTCGTCGAGGGCGGGCGCATTCGCGTGGTGCTGGCGCCCGGGTCGGCGAAGCCGGAGGTGGTGGCGGCGCTGCGTGCGGCGGTGGAGAGCGCAGTACGTGGCGCGCCCGGCGTGCAGGACGTCGAGATCGAGTTGTTGCAGGCGGCGGGGCCGGCGGGGAAGGCGGCGGCGAGTCCGTTCGACGAGCGCGCGCCGCTTCCCGGGGTCGAGCACATCCTCGCGGTCGCGAGCGGCAAGGGCGGGGTCGGGAAGTCGACGGTCGCCGTCAATCTGGCACTGGCGCTGCGGGCGCGTGGATTGCGCGTCGGGCTGCTCGACGCCGACATCTACGGGCCGAGCGTGCCCCTCATGCTCGGGATTCCGGAGGCGCGGCCGCGCATGGCGGACGGCCACAAGATCATTCCCATCGAGCGCTATGGCATCAGCGTCGTGTCGATGGGTTTCTTCCTCGACGACAGCTCACCCGTGATCTGGCGTGGGCCGATGGTCATGAGCATCGTCCGGCAGTTTCTGAAGGACGTCGTCTGGGGCGAGCTCGACGTGCTGGTGATCGATCTGCCGCCGGGCACCGGCGACGCGCAGCTCACCCTAGTGCAGCAGGTCCCCGTGAGCGGCGGCGTCATCGTCACGACGCCGCAGGACGTGGCGCTGCAGGACGTGCAACGCGGCATCGCGATGTTCGACACGGTCAGCACGCCGGTCCTCGGAATCGTCGAGAACATGAGCTACTACGAGTGTCCCGGCTGCGGCTCTCGCGAGGACGTGTTCGGTCACGAAGGCGGCCGCCGCGAGGCGGCCGCGCTCGGTGTCGCGCTGCTCGCGGAGATTCCGCTGGTGCCCGAGCTGCGGGCCAGCATGGATCGCGGCGAGCCGGTCGTCGTCTCCGATCCGTCGAGCCCGGTCGCGGGCGCGTTCGGCACGATCGCCGCGCAGGTCGCGGCGAAGCTCGAGGCGGGCCACCGTCCCGGGGCCGGAGCGTCGTGAGCCGCTTTACGACCACGCGAGCCCATGTTAGCCGTTAGGGTTCCAGCGGAGGTTCTTGCATGTCCACGATGATCACCGAGGAGTGCATCAACTGCGGTGCGTGCGAGCCGGAGTGCCCGAACACGGCCATCTACGAGGGTGGTGCCGAGTGGGAGAACGTCGGCCAGAAGCATGCCGCGATCGCGACCGACATCTATTACATCGTGCCCGAAAAGTGCACGGAGTGTGTGGGATTCTTCGATCAGGAGCAGTGCGCGGCCGTATGTCCGGTTGACTGCTGCGTCCCGAACCCCGATGATCCGGAAACCGAGGAGCAGCTCATTGCGAAGGCCCGGGTGATTCATCCCGACCGCTCCTTCGAACCGGGTTGTCCGTCACGGTTTCAAAAGAAATAACGGCCGCTCGCGCGCCGCGCGCGGGGCGGAACGTGATGTGACGATCCGCGGCCAGAGCTCGCTTCCACGTGACATACTCTTTACAACACGGGGACGGTCCGTTATTGACGCTGCGATTTGGTGGAGGTTTTTTGATCGTCGATTCGCGCGCCCGACGGCGAGGCATCGGCCCCGTCTGAGCGAGCGGTGGCGGGGGAAGAGGCTATGAGCAAGATCCGGGTCGGCATCGTCGGGGTGGGCAACTGCGCGAGCAGCCTCGTCCAAGGCATCGAGCACTATCGACGCCTGAACGGGAATGCCGAGCGCAACGCCACCGGCCTGATGCACTACGATCTCGGAAGCTACCGGCCCGAGGACATCGAGATCGCTTGCGCCTTCGACATCGATCGGCGCAAGGTTGGCCAGCCCCTGCACAAGGCGATCTTCGCCAAGCCCAACAAGGCCATCGACATCCAGCGGGAGTTGCCCGACTTCGGCGTCACCGTCGTCATGGGGCCGATCCTCGACGGGGTGTCCGAGCACATGGCCGACTACCCGGAGGACGAGACCTTTCTCCCTGCGGATCTGCCGCCGGTCGACGTTGCTGCCGTCCTCAAGAAGACCGGTACCGAGGTCGTGGTCAGCTATCTGCCGGTCGGCAGCCAGCAGGCCGGCGAGCGCTACGCCGAGGCTTGCCTCGAAACCGGCACGAGCCTGGTGAACTGCATGCCGGTCTTCCTCGTCTCCGATCCGATCTGGGGCGAGCGGTTCACGAGCAAGGGCATTCCGGCGGTCGGCGACGACATCAAGTCACAGCTCGGCGCCACGATCGTCCATCGTACTCTCGCCAAGCTCTTCACCGATCGCGGCATCAAAATCGACCGCACGTACCAGCTCAACACTGGTGGCAACACCGACTTCCTCAACATGCTCAATCGCAGCCGTCTCGGCTCGAAGAAGGTCTCGAAGACGGAAGCGGTGCAGTCGGTCATTCCCGGACGTCTCCCGGCGCGCGACGTGCACATCGGGCCCAGCGACTACGTGCCGTGGCAGGGTGACAACAAGATCTGCTTCCTGCGCATCGAGGGTCGGGCCTTCGGCGACGTGCCGATGGAGCTGGAGCTTCGCCTCTCCGTGCAGGACAGCCCGAACTCGGCAGGCGTGGCGATCGATGCGATCCGCTGCTGCCGGCTGGCGCGTGATCGCGGTGTCGGTGGGCCGCTGCGCAGCATCTCGGCGTACCTGATGAAGCATCCGCCGACGCAGATCACGGACGATCTCGCGCGCGATCTCGTCGAGAAGTTCATCCGCGGAGAGATCGACCACTAAGTCGAGGGTGGCGCCGCGGGCATGTGCCATCCTTGGCTCGCCGCGGGCGTGGCCGGCTTTCTCGGCGTCCTCATCGTTCGGGAGATCGTTCCCGTGGTGCGGAACGGCGAGGGTGATACGCCGCTCGAGCACGGTCTCCTCGGCCAGGGTCTGCGCCGTTGGTTCCGCGCGCGCATCGAGCCGCTCGTGGATCTGCTGCTCGACGCCGGCGTCCGCGCCGACGCGGTCAGCGCAGTGCAGCTCGCGATGAGCGGACTCTGCGGCCTCACCTACGCTCGCGGCTGGGTGTTCACGGGCGGGTGGTTGTTGCTGAGCGCCGGCACTCTCGACGTGCTCGACGGCTCGATGGCGCGCAAGCACGATGCCGCCGGGCCGCGAGGCGCGTTCGTCGACTCCGTGGTCGATCGCTACGGCGAGGCGGCGGTGTTCCTGGGGTTGGCCGCGCGCTTCCGCGGCGGCTGGCCGCTCTGGGCGGTGCTGGCGGCGGCGTTCGGCGCGTTCATGGTGAGCTACACCCGGGCGCGCGCCGAGGGGCTCGGCGTCGAGTGCTCCGAGGGCATGCTGCAGCGGCCGGAGCGCTACGTCCTCATCGGGGGCGCCTCGATGTTCGGCGCCCTCGCGGCCCATCTCACCTGCATGCCGATCGCGGCGCCGGCGCTGCTCGTCGGGGCGCTGGTCGCGGTGGCGGTGCTGGCCAACATCACGGCGGTGCAGCGCGCGCTCACCGTGGTGCGCAGGCTCGGGTGAGCGACGTGCGGTCACGATTGCCGTACGGCGTGCTCGGTGTCTTCCTCGTCCTGCTCGGCGCGGGGACGATGCTCGACGGCGATTGGAGGATCCGCGGCGGCATCCTCGTGATCGGCGGCGCCGCCATGCTGGCGCTCGAGCGGCGGCAGCCATGACGGCGGGAGGCGGCTGGTCATGAGCCGCGGCGTCCGTATCGTCGTCGGCGTCCTGATCTCGGTCGTGGCGCTGTACTTCGCGTTCCCGCCCCGCAGTGAATGGGGTCACGTGCGCGACGCCTTCGCGCGCATCCAATATTGGTACGTGGTGCCGCTGATGCTCGTCTCTGCCTACAGCGTGGTGGTGCGGAGCCAGCGCTGGCAGATCCTGCTGCGCCCGCTTGGCCACGTGCCGCTCCTGCCGCTCTTCTCGGCAACGTCGATCGGTTTCTTCTGCAACATGGTCTTGCCGCTGCGCGTCGGTGAAGTCGTGCGGCCGGTGCTGCTGGCGCGCCGCGCCGGCCTCCCGACCACGAGCGTGCTCGGGTCCGTGCTGCTCGAGCGGCTGCTCGACATGATCACGGTGCTGCTGCTGCTCGGCAGCGTGATCTTCATGGTGCCGGTCTCCGACACCATCCGCCGTGGCGGCATCGCGTTTCTCGTGCTCGCGATCGCGGCCATGAGCCTCGTCCTCGCACTGCAGCGCCGCGCGCCGCTCGCGCTGCGCATCGTGAGCGCCTTCTTCGCGCTGCTGCCGGCGCGGCTCCGCGAGCGTGCCGATGCGGCGCTGCACGGCTTCATCGACGGCCTGCAGGCGCTCGGACACGGCGCCGCGCTCGTGCGAATCGCGGCCCTCTCGCTCTGGGTGTGGATCGTGATCGCCTCGGTCTACGGGATCGGCTTCGTCGCCTGCGGCCTGGCGGTCCCGACCGTCAGCGGCTCCCTGGCGCTCGTGACCATCGTCGCCGGGGCGGTGTCGGCGCCGTCGGCGCCGGGCTTCATCGGCACGTTTCAGGCGGGGTGTATCGTCGCGCTCGCCCTCTTCGGCATCGACCGTGCGGATGCGGTACCGTACTCCTTCATCGTCTGGGCGGTGCAGTGGCTGTCGCAGATCGTTTTGGGGGTTGTGTTTCTTCTGCGCGAAAACATAAGCTTCCGCGACATCCGGGCCAGCGAGGAGGGCGCGTGAGCGTGCGCGACAAGACGATCGTCGTCGGGATCAGCGGCGGCATCGCGGCGTACAAGAGCTGCGAGACCGTGCGCCTCCTCACGCAAGCCGGTGCGACGGTGCGCGTCGTGCTGACCCGCGCCGCGGAGGAGTTCGTCACCCCGCTGACCTTGCAGACGCTGTCCGGCCATCCGGTCGCGCGCCGCACATTCGATCTCACCGAGGAGTCCGAGATCGGCCACATCCGCCTCGCCGATTCCGCCGACGCGCTGCTCATCGCGCCCGCGACCGCGAACGTGATCGCCAAGCTCGCCGCCGGCATCGCCGACGATCTGCTGACCACGATCGTACTGGCGACGCGCGCGCCGGTCCTCGTGGCGCCGGCGATGAACGTGCACATGTGGGAGCACGCGACCGTGCAGGAGAACCTGGCGCGCCTGCGCGCCCGCGGCGTGCGGATCATCGAGCCCGAGAGCGGCGCGCTCGCCTGCGGCTATGAGGGCGCGGGCCGGCTGCCGGAGCCCGCGGTCCTGGTGGAGGAGGTCGCGGTCGCCGTCAGTGCCAAGGACCTCGCGGGGCGCCGTGTGCTGATCACGGCCGGACCGACGTGGGAAGCGCTCGATCCGGTGCGCCACCTCGCCAATCGTTCATCGGGCAAGATGGGATTCGCGCTCGCCAGGATCGCCCGCCGCCGCGGCGCCGACGTCACGCTCGTGACCGGGCCGACCGCGCTCGCCGACCTGCCCGGCGTCACCTGCGTGCACGTGACCAGCGCGTGCGAGATGGAAGAGGCGGCGCTGCGCCACGCGGTCACCGCTGACTGCGTCGTCATGGCGGCGGCCGTCGGCGACTACCGGCCCATGGACGCGGCACGTCACAAGATCAAGCGCGGGCGCGGCGAGCTGACCGTCCGGCTGGCGCCGAATCCCGACATCCTCGCCGCGATCAGCGCGCTACCGGGACGGCGTACCCTGGTCGGCTTCGCCGCGGAGACGCGCGATCTCGTCGCCAACGCACGCCGCAAGCTGCAGGCGAAGGGCGTGCACCTGATGGTCGCGAACGACATCACCGCGCCCGGCGCTGGCTTCGACGTCGACACCAACGTCGTCACCCTGATCGAGCGCACCGGCAGCGTCGAGCGTCTCGAGCAGATGTCGAAGGACGCCGTCGCGGGCGTGATCTTCGATCGGGTGCAGCGGCTGATGCGTCCGCGGCCGTCACGCCTCACCCGCGCGGGCGCCGGGCGGCGGCGCGGCGCCCGCTAGCAGCAGACGGCGGCCTTCAGCTCCGGGACGACCTTGGCGAGGATCGCGTCGTGCACGCTGGGCGTCAGCTCGTGGCGACGGCGGAGCGCCCGCAGGCGCTTGCGGATGACCTCGGCCCGGGTGATGTTCTCGCGCCCGGTCGGATCGGCTGCGACGCAGCGGGCCTCGCGGCCGAGCTGCAGCATCTCGATCGCGGCCTCGCTGCAGAGCTCGTCGTAGCGCGCGACCTCGTCGACGCTCAGCGGATAGCGGGAGCGCGTCCCCAGACGCTGCATCAGCCGTCGCCACTGCTCGAAGCGGTGCAGCGCCATGACCGAGTTGAAGATGCGCTTGTTCGTCTTGAAGGAGAACAGCGTCCGCTCGACCGTGCGTTCCATGAGGTCGTCGCAACCGGGATAGACGCGGCTCACGACCTGGCGGACGCGGCGCCAATCGGCGGGCGATTGCTGCGCGTCGAAGCGCGCTTCCCAGTACACGTGCTTCAGGGCGCGGGCGCGGAAGCTGACGATGAGCTGCAGCGGCACGAAGTAGTTGTGCGAGTAGGTGTCGCCCGCGAGGTGCGTGAGATAACCGTACGCGAACGCGCGCTCGGCCGGGTTGTTGGCTCCGGCGAGCACCTGCCAGCCGACGTTCCACGAGTGGCAGTGGGAGCGCAGATCGCGCGTGAACTTCTTCGCCTGGATGATGTCGGCGCCAACGCAGCCGTAGAGATACGAGTCGGGATGATCCCGCAGGATTTCTTGTAGGGCAGGGGCGAGGATGCTAAGACGCGAGAGGACGGTGGCCCCGTGGACGAGGTGCGTGACTGGTCCCCACGCGTGAGCCTCACCGGGCACGAGCAGCAGTAGGGCGGTGACGACGCCGAGGATGACGAGGCCCATGGCGGAAAGTCTACTCTCGGCTATGCCACCCCACAACCGCGGACTTGCGGGTGCGGGCGGATTGCGATGAGCGAGCGCCAAGCCCTGCGCGAGCTGGTCGCGGCATTGCATGCGCGCGTCGCGTGGTGCGCCGAGACGGGCCTCGAGGTCGATGCGGCATCGCCCCTCGCGCCGCGGAGCGCCGCGGCACCGACCGCACCCCGTGCGGATGCGCCGCGTGACGCCGTCGCGGATGGCGCCCGTCGAGAGGCCGGTCAGCCCAGTGCCGGTGGCGACGGTGGGCCCGGGGTGCGCGGCAGCGCCGAGCGCGCGACACCCGTCGTGAGCGAGGCCTTCGATCTCCTCATCGAGCCAGCGGTGCGGGCGGCCGCCGACCTGCCGCAGCTGCGCGCTGCGATCGGCGATTGCACACGCTGCAAGCTCGCCGGCGGGCGCACCAACCTCGTGTTCGGCGTCGGCAACCCGGCCGCGGAGCTGGTCTTCGTCGGCGAGGCGCCAGGGCGCGACGAAGACCTGCGCGGCGAGCCGTTCGTCGGCCGCGCCGGGCAGCTCCTCACCGAGATCATCACGAAAGGGATGAAGCTGCGGCGCGAGGACATCTACATCGCGAACATCATCAAGTGCCGTCCGCCGCAGAACCGCAATCCCGAGCCCGACGAGATCGCGTCGTGCGAGCCCTTCCTGGTGCGCCAGCTGGCGCTCATCCGCCCGAAGGTGATCGTGGCGCTCGGCACCTTTGCGGCGCAGACGCTGTTGAAGACGCGGACGCCGATCACGCGCCTGCGTGGGACGTGGACCGACTACCACGGAATCCCCCTGATGCCGACGTTCCATCCCGCCTATCTGCTGCGCAATCCGGCGGAGAAACGCGTCGTGTGGGCGGACATTCAGCAGGTGATGGGGGCGCTCGGGTTACCGCGATGAGACGCGGCGTCCGGGCCGCCTGGACCGTGCCGATGATCCTGATCATCGGCCTCGGCCTGGCGCCGGCGGGCGACGCCTCGGCCCGCGTGAACCTCATCGTGATCGACGGCGCGATCAACCCGGCGGCCGACGATTTCATCCGCGAGAGCATCGCCGCCAGCGCGCGCGAGGGTGCGGAGGCGCTGCTGATCGAGCTCGACACGCCGGGAGGGCTGCTGAGCTCGGCGAAGAGCATCGTCAAGGAGATCCTCGGCGCGCCGCTCCCGGTGATCGTCTACGTCGCCCCGACCGGCGCCTCGGCGACCTCGGCGGGGATGTTCGTCACGATGGCGGCGCACGTCGCGGCGATGGCGCCGGGGACGACGATCGGCGCGGCGCATCCGGTCGACGGCAGCGGCGGCGACATCGGGCACGACATGCGCGGCAAGATCGAGAACTTCGCCGCGAGCTTCAGCAAGTCGATCGCGGAGCAGCGCGGCCGCAACGTCGCCTGGGCGGAGCGCGCCGTGCGCGAGAGCGTCGCCGCCACCGAGATCGAGGCGGCGAAGGACAAGATCGTCGATCTCGTGGCGCCCGACGTCTCCGCGCTGCTGGCATCGCTCGCCGGGCGCGAGGTGCAGGTCGGCGAACGGCGCGTGACGTTGCGCCTCGGCGCCGCCACCGAGGTCGTCCGGAGGGAGATGAGCCTGAAGGACCGGGTGCTGAACGTCATCGCCGACCCGAACGTCTCGTATCTGCTCTTCATGGCCGGGCTGCTCGGGCTCTACGTGGAGATCACGCATCCGGGCGCCGTCCTGCCGGGGGTCGTGGGCGGCATCTCCCTGTTGCTGGCGTTGGCGGCCTTCCAGGCGCTGCCGGTGAACTCGACCGGCATCCTGCTCATGCTCTTCGCGGCCGCGTTGATCGTCGCCGAGGCGTTCGTGCCGAGCTTCGGTGTGCTCGGCGTCGGCGGCGTGGTCGCGTTCGCGCTCGGCTCGCTGCTGCTCTTCGACACGCCCGACTCGACGATCGCCGTCGATCGCTCGCTCGTGGGCACGGCGGTCGTGCTGGTGAGCGGCGTCATGCTGGCGGTCGGCTATCTGGTGCTCCGCGCCCAGCGCAGCCCGGTGCGCACGGGCGCCGAGGGGCTGCCCGGTGAGATCGGGATCGTGCGCGTCGGCCCGCGCGGCGAGCTGAAGGTGTTCGTGCACGGGGAGCAATGGGACGCCGTCGCCGACGGTTCGCTGCACGACGGGGATCGGGTGGCGGTCGTGCGTGTCGAGTCGGGGCTACGCCTGCGCGTCCGGCGGCACGAGCCGCCGGCGACGGAAGGAGGATCGTGACGATGCTGCAGCTCGGACCTTTGATGACGGTGGTGGTCTTCGCCGGCTTTCTTCTGGTGAGCGGCCTCAAGATCCTGCGCGAGTACGAGCGCGCGGTGATCTTCCGGCTCGGCCGGCTCGTGAGCCACCGCGGCCCCGGCGTGATCTTCGTGATCCCCGGGATCGAGAAGCTGATGCGCATCGACCTGCGCACGGTCACCATGGACATCCCGACCCAGGACGTGGTGACCAAGGACAACGTCTCGGTGAAGGTGAACGCGGTCCTCTATTTCCGCGTGATCGATCCGAGCAAGGCTGTCGTCGAGGTGGAGAACTACTTGTTCGCCACCTCGCAGCTGGCGCAGACCACGTTGCGCAGCGTGTGCGGGCAGTGCGAGCTCGACGAGCTCCTCGCCGAGCGCGACAAGATCAATGCGCAGATCCAGACCATCCTCGACAGCCAGACCGACCCCTGGGGCATCAAGGCCGTCCTGGTCGAGCTGAAACAGATCGATCTGCCCGAGTCGATGCAGCGGGCCATGGCCCGGCAAGCGGAAGCGGAGCGCGAGCGCCGCGCCAAGGTCATCGCCGCCGAGGCCGAGTTCCAGGCGGCGCAGCGCATCGCCGATGCGGCACGCATCATCGAGAGCCACCCGACGGCGATCCAACTGCGCTATCTGCAGACGCTGGTCGAGGTGGCGTCCGGCAACAACAGCACCACGATCTTCCCGCTGCCGATCGACCTCATCACCCCGTTCATGCAAAAAACCGAGCGCTGATGCGGGTTTGATTCCCTGGTTCTTCCGGGGTACACGAACGGGTTTGGCCATGGATCCGGCGGCGCTCGACTACCACCTCGACCCGGCGCAGATCGCGCAGCGGCCGCTCCCGGCACGCGACGGTGCGCGCCTGCTCGTCGTGGCGCGCGAGCGCGGCGTCGCGGCGCACGGCAGCGTGCGCGAGCTGCCGCGCTGGCTCGTGCCGGGGGACCTGCTCGTGGTCAACGACGCCGAGGTGATCGCGGCGCGTTTGCATGGCCGGCGCGCCAGCGGCGCCGCGATCGAGGTGCTGCTCACCGAGCCGACCGGGGTCGCCGGCGAGTGGCGCTGTCTGGCGCGGCGGGCGGGGCGCGTCCGCACGGGCGAGCGCCTGCACTTCGCGAGCGACCTCGAGGGAGTCTGGCAGGGCGCGTCCGACGATGGGCCGCTGCGCACCATCCGGCTCGAGGCCGACGGGCCGCTCGACGAGATCGTGCGCCGGCGGGGCGAGCTGCCGCTGCCGCCGTACATCCGGCGGCCGGACGGGCCGCTGCCCGAGGATCAGGACCGCTACCAGACCGTGTTCGCGCGCGTCCCCGGCGCGGTGGCGGCGCCGACGGCCGGGCTGCACTTCACGCCGCGTCTGCTTGCCGAGCTCGCGGCCGACGGCGTGCAGGTCGCACCCTTGACCCTGCTGGTCGGGCCCGCGACGTTCCTGCCCTTGCGTCCCGAGGCCGACGGCCAGCATCGCGTCCCGGCGGAGCGCTTCGCCATCCCCGCCGCGACGGCGGAGGCGATCAATGGGGCGCGCGCGGGCGGACGCCGAGTCGTCGCCGTCGGCACCACCACCGTGCGTGCGCTGGAAAATGCCTGTGCGGCCGACGGTACGGTCCATGCCGTCTCCGGCAGCACCGATCTCGTCATCGCGCCCGGCCATCGCTTCCGCGCCGTCGACGCGCTCTTCACCAACCTCCACTTGCCGCGCTCGAGCCTGCTCGGTCTCGTCGCGGCCTTCGCCGGCATCGAGCCGGTGCTCGCGGCCTATCGCGCCGCGAGCGCCGGCGGCTATCGGTTCTACAGCTACGGCGACGCGATGCTGGTCCAGTGAGCTTCCGGGTCCTGCAGCAGGCGGCGGGGTCGGCGGCGCGTCTCGGGCGTCTCACCCTGACCCACGGCGAGGTCGCGACGCCGGCGTTCATGCCGGTCGCCACTCACGGCAGCGTGAAGGGCCTCACGCCGCGCGACCTGCGCGAGTGCGGCACCGAGATGCTGCTCTCGAACGCGTATCATCTCGCGCTCCGTCCGGGCGCCGAGGTGATCGGCCGCCTCGGCGGCCTGCACGCGTTCATGGGTTGGGACGGCCCCATCCTCACCGACAGCGGTGGCTATCAGGTCTTCTCGCTCGCAAACCTGGCGCGGGTGCGGGAGGAGGGCGTCGATTTCCGCTCGCACCTCGACGGCAGCGCGCACTTCTTCGGTCCGGAGGAGGTCGTCCGCCTCCAGGAGACGCTCGGAAGCGACGTGGCCATGGTGCTCGACGAGTGTCCCGCAGGCGGCGCGCCGCGCGACGTCGTGCAGGCGGCGACGGAGCGCTCGCTCCGCTGGGCCGCCCGGGCGCTCGCCGTGCGCGGCCGCGCCGATCAGGCGGTGTTCGGCATCGTCCAGGGTGGCACCGATCTCGCCCTGCGCGCCGAGAGCGCGCGCGCCACGGTCGCCCTCGGCTTCGACGGCTATGCTCTCGGCGGGCTGTCGGTCGGCGAGGCGCGCGAGGCGACGTGGGCGGTTGCCGCCGCGACGGCGCCGCTCCTACCGGCCGACCGGCCGCGCTACTTCATGGGCGGCGGCACCCCGGAGGACCTGGTGCGACTGGTCGCGTCGGGAATCGACCTCTTCGATTGCGTCCTGCCGACGCGCCACGCGCGGAACGGCGCCCTCTTCACCAGCGCCGGCGTGGTCGTCCTTCGCCACGCCGCATACACCGACGACCCGCGGCCGGCGGACGAGCGCTGTTCGTGCTATACGTGCACGCACTTCAGCCGCGCCTACCTGCGCCACCTGCACATGGCGCGGGAGCCGCTCGCGGTCACGCTCAACACCATGCACAACGTCACCTACTATCAAGGATTGATGCGGGAGATGCGCGCCGCGATCGCCGCCAACGCGTTCGGCACGTTCGCGGTCGGTGTGCTCGGAGAGGAGATGCAAGCATGGCCGGCCTAGCGTACGCGCAGGGACCAGGCGGCGCGGCGGGTCCGGGGCCCATCGTCAGCCTGATGCCGATCGCGGCAATGTTCGTGGTGCTGTACTTCCTGCTGATCCGCCCGCAGCAGAAGCGCACGCGCGAGCACGAGACGATGGTGCAGAACCTCAAGCGCAACGACGAGATCGTCACGACCGGCGGCCTCTACGGCCGCGTCCAGACGATCGCGGACAAGGTGCTGACGGTCGAGATCGCGCCCAACGTGCGGGTGCGGATCGATCGTGCGCAGGTGGCTGACATCGTCGGCGCCAAGTCGGAGTCGAAGGACAAGGAGAAGTCATGAAGGTCATCTACCGAGCGTTGCTCGTCGTCGCGCTGCTCTGCGCGAGCTTCGTCTATCTCGGCCCGACGCTGATGCAGCCGCTGCCGTCATGGTGGCCGTCGTTCTTCCCCAAGGAGCCGATCCGGCTCGGGCTGGATCTGCAGGGCGGCATCCACCTGATCCTGCAGGTCGAGGTCGACAAGGCGGTGGAGAACTCCGTCAACAGCACGATGGAGGATCTGAAGCGCGAGCTCGCGACGGCGCAGATCCCGACCGCCAAGCTCGAGCGCCAGGGCGACACCATCCACATCCAGCCGCAGACGCCCGACAAGGGATCGGCGATCTCCGACCTCGTCAAGAACAAGTTCCCGAACCTGGTCTACGGCGACGGTGGTGAGGCGGGGGAGGCGGTGCTGAAGCTCGACGACCGCGAGCGCCGGCGCATCCGCGAGTTCGCCGTCGATCAGTCGATCGAGACGATCCGCAACCGCATCGACCAGTTCGGCGTGCGCGAGGCGCTGATCCAGAAGAGCGGCGCCGACGGAATCCTCATCCAGCTTCCGGGCATCCAGGACGCGCAGCGCGCCAAGGACCTCATCGGCAAGACGGCCGTGCTCGAGTTCAAGATCGTGGCCAACCAGGGCGACCCGAAGAAGCCCGCCCCCGGCACCGAGGTGCTCTACGGCCAGGAGCGGGACAACTCGGCACGCGGCGAGCCGCGGGGCAAGACGCCCTACGTGCTCGAGCGCAAGACGCTCATGACCGGCGAGGTGATCGCCGACGCGCGGGTGCGCCCCTCGACGCAGCTCGAGGGGCCGTACGTCGAGCTGCTCCTCAACCCCAGGGGCGCGCGCCTCTTCGAGGAGCTCACGGCGGCGAACGTCGGCCGCCAGCTGGCGATCGTGCTCGACAAGACCGTGTACTCGGCGCCGGTCATCCGCGAGCGAATCGCCGGCGGACGCGCCTCCATCACCGGCAACTTCGATCTGCGCGATGCACGCGACCTCGCGATCGTCCTGCGGGCCGGCGCGCTCCCGGCGCCGGTATCGCTCGCCGAGGAGCGGACCGTCGGTCCGACGCTCGGCCGCGACTCGATCCACCGCGGGCTGATCTCGTTTGCGGTCGGCGGGGCGCTGGTGGTGCTGTTCATGATCATCTACTACCGGGGCGCCGGGCTGCTCGCCGACGGGGCGCTCATCCTGAACGTGTTCTTCATCGTCGCGGCGCTCGCGGCGTTCGAGGCGACGCTCACGTTGCCGGGCATCGCCGGGCTCGTCTTGACCCTCGGTATGGCCGTCGACGCCAACGTGCTCATCAACGAGCGCATCCGGGAGGAGCTGCGCCTGGGGAAGAGCGTCCGGGCGGCGGTCGAGGCCGGCTATGCGCGCGCGCTGCCCGCCATCCTCGATACCAACATCACGACCTTCCTTTCGGGTCTCATCCTCTTCCAGTTCGGCTCGGGACCCGTGAAGGGCTTCGCCATCACGCTCGTGATCGGTCTCTTCACCTCGGTGTTCACCGCGGTGGTGTGCACACGCATCATCTACGATTGGCGCATCGAAAACCGGCGCCTGACGACGATCAGCATCTGACGAGGTCCCTATGCTCGAATTGATCAAGCCAGACGTCAACATCGACTTCGTCGGGAACCGGCACTACGCCTACTGGTTCTCCGGCATCCTCACGGCCGCCTGCCTTCTCGCCATGCTGGTGATCGGGCCGCACTACGGCATCGATTTCGCGGGCGGGTCGTTGCTCCACCTCAAGTTCCATCAGCCGGTCGAGGTGTCCGCCATCCGGGACGCCCTGGGCGACGTCGCCGGCGACGCCTCGGTGCAGGACTTCGGCTCGGGGAAGGGCGAGTACCTCCTGCGTGTCCCCGAGTCGGCGGCCGACCTGAGCGGAATCGGGCAGCGCATCAAGCAGGAGCTCGACGCCAAGTTCGGCGCCGACGCCTACGAGGTGTTGCGGAACGAGACCGTCGGGCCGCGTGTCGGCAAGGAGCTGCGCCAGAAGGCGATCCTGGCCGTCGTCTTCTCGACCCTCATGATGGGCGCCTACATCGCGCTGCGCTTCGAGATCCGCTTCGGTATCGGCGCCGCGGTCGCGCTGCTGCACGACGTGATCGTCGCCGCCGGCGCCCTGGTGCTCCTCCGGTACGAGTTCGATCTCACGATCGTCGCGGCGCTGCTGACGATCGTCGGCTTCTCGGTCCACGACACGGTCATCGTCTCGGACCGGATCCGCGAGAACATGCGCAAGTCCCGCCGTGAGCCCCTCGCGATCGTCATCAACAAGAGCATCAACGAGACGCTGTCCCGCACGGTGCTGACGACGGGCACGGCGATTCTCGTGATCCTGGCGCTCTATCTCCTCGGGGGCTCCGTCATCCACGGATTCGCCTTCACCCTCCTGGTCGGGTTCATCATCGGAACGTACTCGTCGATCTTCGTCGCGAGCCCGATCGTGCTCGCCTTCGAGCGCGGCGGCCGGGTCGCGGCGAGCGGGCGCACGCAACGGCAGGCCTCCTAGGGTCCGGCGAGGGCCCGCGGCGCGTGCTTCGCACCGACCGTTACAGAAATCCATGCGATATCAGCTAGTTGCGTGTAAGTTCGGGGCCATGCCCGGGGCCGCTGGCTTGACCGGTTTTTTGACCGCGTGGTATGAGCCGAGCCATTCCACAGCAGGAGTGAGTGCGCCCGATGCTCGACCGGGACGACATCTATCTGAACAGCAAAGAGGTGGCGCAGATCCTCGACATGAGCCCGGACACGGTCAACGAGTTCGCGCGCAAGCATCTGCTTCCCGGCTTCAAGCAGGGCCGGCAGTGGCGGTTCCGCAAGCGCGACATCACATCGTTCAAGCGTCAGCTACGCGGCACGACCGCCGCGTGAGCACCTCGCCTCTCGCTGGGTCGGCGAAGGGCGTTCGCGTATCGGCCCGGGGCACTCGCCGAGGGCCTGTTCGATCAGCCTGACGAGATGAGTGGCCGCGTGGCAAGGGGGATACGCATGGCGGGTTCGGGGAACGGGGTTACACGTTCCAGTCCTCACCAAAGCAAGATCTACGCAGATTTCTCCCACCTCTACGACAAGATCTTCGAGAGGATCTTCTTCCCGCGCATCGCGCGTGTGCTCGCCTCGCTGAGGATCCCGCCTGGGGCCCGCGTGCTCGAGCTCGGTGTCGGTACGGGTCTCTCGTTGAGTGCCTATCCGCCGCATTGCTCGGTCACGGGCATCGATCTTGCCCAGGACATGCTCGACCAGGCGGCGGACAAGATCCAGGAGAACGGCTGGCGCAACATCACGTTGCAGCAGATGGACGCCCTCAACCTCGACTTCCCGTCGAACTCCTTCGACTACGTGATGGCCTTCCACGTCGTGAGCGTCGTACCCGACGCGGTGCGGATGATGGCCGAGGCGCGCCGCGTCTGCCGGCCGGGCGGCAAGCTCGTCATCATCAACCACTTCCGCAGCGAGCGTCCACTCATCGGACCGATCGTCGACCTCGCCGATCCCGTGACACGCAAGCTCGGGTGGCGCACGACGCTGAAGCTCGTCGACATCATCGACGGTGCGCCGGTATCGATCGAGCAGAAGTTCAAGACCTCACCGCGCTCGCTCTTCACGGTCGTCATTGCCCGCAACGAGAAGGAAATCGCGGCGGTCGGTTAGCCGCTCGCGGCGCGTCCCACAGGACGCCGCGCCTAAGTAGTCGAATCGGCGGGCTGTGCATAACCTGTGGATTGGCTCGCCGTACTAATTCAGCTACTTGCGGCAGGTAACCCCCAGGTAACATGCAGGGCTGCGGCGTTTCTGCGCAGCGTCTCGCCTGATCCATTGAACTTACTGGGGTTTTTCGGCTCTGCTACCGGAAGAGCGCACGGACGTGCGCCAGAGTGGAGCGCTTCTCGTAACAGCCTGCTTCCACCCGAACCGGGGGTGTGGATAACGGTCCACCGGACCGGGTGCCGTCAGCTGGCGTCCCACGCGGCCGCCGGGGCGATATCCTGACCTGGGGTGAGGAAATGCCCCCGCCCAGAATCGAACTGGGACTTAGGGTTCCGGAGACCCTCGTGATGTCCTTTTCACTACGGGGGCGCGGCGAGGGAAGCGAGGCGGTTGGGTACCACGCGTACACCGGACCGTCAACGCGATCCGTGTCTCAGACGCCGAACGCGAGCAGCATGCGCTCCGTGACGTAGTAGAAGAGCACGCCGGCGAAGACGGCCAGCGCCGTTCCCCGCGCCTCGCCGCGGTTCACCTCGGGGATGAGGTCCGACGCGGCGACGTACAGGGTCACGCCGGCGGATAGGGCGAGTCCCTCGCCGACGAAACGGCGCAGAGGAAACACGCACAGCGCGCCGAGGATGCTCGCGAGCCCGACGAGGACGGACGACAGCTGCGCGGCGCCGCGTCCGCGTCCGGCCGCCAGCATGATCGACGCGATCGTGAACCCTTCGGGAGCCTTGTGGAGGATGATGGCGATGAAGAGCAGGAGCCCGAGCCCCGGGCTCACCAGGAACCCCGACGCGATCGAGATCCCGTCGAAGAAGCTATGGATCGACAGGCCGACGAGGGCGGGAACCCCGACATCGAGGTGCTCCGTATGCGTCTCGGCGCCGAAGTGGAAGTGCCGCACTACGGTGTGCTCGACGAGATGGATCAGCAGATAGCCCGCCAGGACGAGGAGCGGCGCCATCTCGGTCATGCGCGCGCTGACCGGCACCATCTGCAGCATCGCGGCGGCGAGCATGAAGCCGGCGCCGACGGCGACGCAATACTGCAGCACGGTCGCATCCCAGTGCTCGCGGGTGGTGAGCATGAGCCCCCCGAGCGCCGTCGCCGCCGCGGTGACGACGATGAAGACGAGGGGGACCCACGACGCGGCGCTGTCCGTCACATGCGGGCGCCGCCATCGACGACGACGACCTGGCCGGTCATGAAATCGGACCCGCTCGACGCAAGGAGCAGCGCCGTGCCGACGATCTCGTCCGGCTGGCCGTGGCGTCCGAGGGGCGTGCCGCGCACCACCGACTGATGGATCGCCGGGTTGCTGATGAGGGCGGCGGCGAACTGCGTCTCGATCAGGCCGGGCGCGATCGCGTTGACGCAGATGTTGGCGTGCCCGCACTCCTTCGCGAGCGTGCGCGTCAGATGATTCAGGGCGGCCTTGCTGACGCTGTAGGCACCGAGCATCGGCGCCGGATCGAGGCTCGCCGCCGAGGAGATGTTGATGATCTTGCCGCCCTCGCCGCGCTCGATCATGGCGCGGATCACCCGGGCGCTGGCGAGATACGGACCCTTCAGGTTGATGTCCATGATCTTGTCCCAGGCGGCGGGGTCCATCTCGGCGAGCGGGCCCATGACCGGGTTCGTTCCGGCGTTGTTGACCAGGATGTCGATCGCGCCCCACTCGCGTAGCACCTCGTCGACCATCCGGTTCACGTCCTCGGCGCGACCGACGTGGCAGGCGATCGGAAGTGCGCGCTGCGCCGTCCGCTCCTCGATCTCCTTGGCGACGCCGCGCAGGCCCTCGAGCTTGCGGCTGACCAGCGCGACATCCGCGCCTGCCTCGGCGAAGCCGAGGGCGATTGCCCGTCCGATGCCGCGGCTGGCGCCGGTCACGATCGCGCGCTTGCCGCTCAATGAGAAGCGTTCCAGGGACGTCATGAGGATCCTCCCTTTGTCAGGCTGGGTTGCCGCGGGCGAGCCGCGCGCTGAGCGTCGCGACCATGGCGGCGTGCAGGTGGCTGTTCGAGGCGAGCGTCTGTTGGCCGAAGAGATCGAAGGCGGCGCCGTGGAAGTCGCTGACGGCGCCCCGCGCCTCGCGCACGATCAACGTCCCCGCGGCGACGTCCCAGGGATGCAGCTTCCACTCCCAGAATCCGTCGAGGCGGCCACAGGCGACGTAGCAGAGATCGAGCGCCGCCGACCCATTCCGCCGGATGCCCTGCGCCGACGTCATGAAGTCGGCCGCGAAGCCGAGATAGAAGTCGCGATGCTCGCGCCGGTCGTAGGGGAACCCCGTGCCGAGAAGCGCGTGCTCGAGGCGAGCGGTCGCGGAGACCGCGATCGGCTCGCCGTTCAGCTCGGCGCCCGTGCCCCGGCGTGCCACGAAGGTCTCGTCGCGCAGCGGATCGTGCACGATGCCGAAGAGCAGCTCGGTGCCGCGGGCGAGCGCCAGCGACACCGCGAAGTGCGGATAGGCGTGCGCGAAGTTCGTGGTGCCGTCGAGGGGGTCGAGATACCACACGTGGGTGTCGGGCGGCGGCGTACGCAACGGCACACCGCTCGACGCCTCCTCGGCGACGATCAGGTGATCGGGGAAGGCTTCGCGTAAGTGCGCGCCGATCCGCGCCTCGATCTCGCGATCGGTCTCGGTGACGATGTCCACGGCGCCCTTGTAGTGAATCGTCTGCGCGTTGCGCCAGGTGGCGCGGAGGAGCGTGCTCGCCTCGTCCACGGCGGCGCGGGCGACGCGCTCGAACGCCTCCATCGCTTCGGGCTAGTGACACATTGATCCCGTGAGATCAAGGTGAGACGATCGCGCAACGTCGCGTCTGGTGCGGCGTTGCCACGATGACCACCATGGCCGCCACGCCGCGCCGCTTGCACTGGCGCTCTCCCGCGAAGGTGAACCTCTGCCTGCGGGTCGTCGGCCGCCGCGACGACGGATACCATCTGCTCGACTCCGTCTTCGTGCCGATCGATCTCTGTGACGACATCACCGTCACGATCGACGGCGTCGCGCCCGGCGCGGCGAGGTCGATCACGGTACGCTGCGACCGCGACGACGTGCCGGCCGACGGCGCCAATCTGGTGGCGCGCGCGGCGGGCGCCGTGCTCGCCGAATGCGGACTCGGCGCGACCCTGCGCTTCGACATCATCAAGAGGATTCCGCCGGGTACGGGTCTCGGCGGCGGCAGCGGCAACGCGGCGACCGTGCTGCACGGTCTGATCGACGCGCTGGCGCTCGACGTCGATCCGGCGCGGCTCGCGGAGCTCGCCGTGCGGCTCGGCGCCGACGTGCCGTTCTTCCTGAGCGGTCGTCCGGCCCGGGTGCGCGGCATCGGCGAGCGCGTCGAGCCGCTGGCCGGCCTCGATGCGCTGGCGCTGGTCGTGGCGATTCCTCCGGTCGCCGTGTCGACGGCGTGGGCGTTTCGCACCTTTGCCGCGTCCGGGGCCATTCCGGCGAACGGCGACGAGGCGGCCCGCCTCGCCGCCGGCGCCGTGCCTTCGGCCGAGCTCCTCGTGAACGACCTCGAGCGGGTCGTCCTGCCGGCGTTTCCGGCAGTCGCCGAGCTCAAGAGCGCGCTGCGGCGGGCTGGCGCCACGGCGGCTGTGATGTCCGGAAGCGGCTCGGCGGTGGCCGGGCTGGCCGAATCGCGCGCGGGGGCCGAGCGCCTGGCCGCGGCGGTGCGGGCGGCGCTGCCGGGCGTGCAGGCATACGCGGTCGGCACGGGCCGCCCGGCCGCGACGGTTGACGGTCCGGCCGGCGCAGCCTAAAATCCCGCGTTTCCTGAGGATCCCTGCGACCAAGCCGATGCCGTTTCGGGAGAGAATGCGCCGCTGACCCGAAGGACGAGTCTGCGCGGGCGCGGAAGGTGATGGGCGGTCGCCAAGTGGTAAGGCCCCGGACTTTGAATCCGGTATCGAAGGTTCGAACCCTTCCCGCCCAGCTGTGAGCACGAGGACGATGCGATGGCGCTGCGTGCGAAGGACGAAGTGATCATATTTTCCGGCAGCTCGAATCCGACCCTGGCCGAGGAGATCTGTCGCTACCTCGGGACCAGGCTCGCGAGCGCGAGCATCGGCCGCTTCAGCGACGGCGAGATCGCGGTCGAGATTACCGAGAACGTGCGCGGCGGCGACGTCTTCGTCGTGCAATCGCTCTGTCCCCCGACGAACGACCACGTGATGGAGCTGTTGCTGATGCAGGACGCCCTGCGCCGCGCCTCCGCGGGCCGCATCACGGCCGTGCTGCCGTACTACGGCTACGCGCGCCAGGACCGCAAGGTCGCGCCGCGCGTGCCGATCAGCGCCAAGCTCGTCGCCGACCTGATCACCACCGCCGGTGCCGGACGCGTGCTCACGATGGATCTGCACGCCGGGCAGATTCAGGGCTTCTTCAACATCCCGGTCGACAACGTGTACGCGACGCCCGTCCTGCTGCGCTACATCCGCGAGCGGGTCGTCGATGATGAGCCGGTCACCGTGGTGTCGCCGGATGCCGGCGGCGTCGAGCGCGCCCGCGCCTTCGCGAAGCGCTTGAACGCCAACCTCGCCATCATCGACAAGCGCCGCGCCGCCGCCAACGAGGTCGCCGAGATGCACATCATCGGCGAGGTCACCGGCAAGGTCGCCGTGGTGATCGACGACATCGTCGACACCGCGGGCACGATCTGCGCGGCGGCGGACGCCCTGCGGGCGGCCGGCGCACAGGAGGTCTTCGCCTGCTGCACGCACGCCGTGCTCTCGGGCCCGGCCATCGACCGCATCACCAAATCGTCGCTCAAGAAGCTGGTGGTCACCGACACCATCCCGCTGCACGAGCGTGCCAAGCAAGCCAACAACATCGCCGTGCTGCCGGTGGCGCCGCTCATCGGCGAGGCCATCCGGCGCATCCACAATGAGGAATCGATCAGCTCGCTCTTCATCTGAGCTGACAGGAGGCTGTTCATGGACGAGATCGCGCTCAACGTCGAGACCCGTGACGGGCAGGGCAAAGGCCCGGCCCGGCGCCTGCGCCAGAAGGGCAAGATCCCCGGCGTGTTCTATGGGCCGAAGAGCCAGGCGACCGCGCTCGCCGTCGACACCAAGGAGTTCACCTCGCACGTGACCAACCTGGAGGGCTCGCATCTGATCCGCTTCCAATCGTCGGCGGCGGATCTCGCCCAGAAGGTGGCGCTGGTGCGCGAGGTGCAGGTGCACCCGGTCTCGGGCAGCGTGCTGCACGTCGACTTCTACGAGGTCGATCTGACGCAGCGCCTGCAGGTGACCGTGCCGCTGCACTTCGTCGGCAAGGCGGTCGGGCTCGCCGACGGCGGCATCCTGCAGCCGATCATCCGCGAGATCGAGGTGGAATGCCTGCCGAGCGACATCCCGCAGTTCATCGAGGTCGACGTCAGCGCGCTGGCGATTCACGACGCGATCCATCTGGTCGACCTGAAGCTGCCGGAGAGCGTGACCCCGGTCTTCGAGACCAACGAGGCGGTCGTGAGCGTGTTGCCGCCGACGGTCGAAGAGGTGAAGGTGGCCGAGCCGACCGAGGCCGCGGTCGAGGGCGCCGCGCCGGCCGAGGGCGCCGAGGCCAAGGAGAAAGAAGCCGGCAAGGAAACCAAGGAGACGAAGGGGAGCTGAGCGGGCAGTCGCGCGCCGAGGCCGCGCCGGTGCCGGGCTATCTCGTCGTCGGTCTGGGGAATCCCGGCCCGCGTTACCAGGCCACGCGACACAACGCCGGCTTCCTGCTGGTCGAGCGCCTGGCCGCGCGCTGGAGAATCGCTCTCGATCGTGTGGAGACGACGGCCGTCTGGGGCGAGGGGCGCATCGCCGACCAATCGGCGGTGCTGGCCAAGCCGACGACCTACATGAACGCGAGCGGGGAGGCCGTCGGCATGCTGCAACGCGCGGTTGCGCCCGAGACGATCGTCGTCACCTTCGACGATCTCGACCTGCCGCTCGGGGCAGTGCGGGTACGCGGCGGCGGCGGTACGGGCGGGCATCGCGGCGTGGCCTCGATCATCGAGGCGATCGGCCCGGAGTTCACGCGGGTGCGGATCGGCATCGGTCGTCCGCCGGAGGGCTGCGAAACCGTGGACTTCGTGCTGACGGACTTCGCCGTCGAGGAACGCCCCGTGCTCGAGCGCGCGCTCGGTCGGGCGGAAGAGGGCATCGCGTGCCTCGTCCGGGAGGGCCTCGACGCCGCCATGCGGCTCTGTAACGGGGCGCCGGCGCTGGCAATCGACGACCCGATCAGGTAGAAACCATCGGTTTACGAAGGAGGTCCGGTGGCACGAGGAAACGAGACCCGGCGCTACGAGAGCATGATCGTCTTCCGCGCCGATCTGCAGGAAGCAGGTACCAAGGAGCAGATCGAGCGTGTGCGCAAGCTGCTCGAGGGCCAGGGAGCCGAGATCGGCGGCATGCACGAGTGGGGCCTGCGCGAGCTCGCCTACGAGATCGAGAAAGAACGGCGCGGCTTCTACTTGCTGGTCGAGTACCAGTCGACCTCGGCCGCCGTTTCCGAGCTCGAGCGCAACTTGAAGCTGTCGGACGCAGTACTGCGCTTCGTGTCCGTACGCCAGGAGAAGGACACGCCGCCGGCAGCGACGGTGCTGCCGCGCGACGAAGACGCGCCGGGCGCCTCGGACATGGATGACGACGAAGAAGAAGGACTCGGAGCGGACGCCGAAGTCGGCGACGCCGAGTAGAAGGTAGAAAACGATGCCAGGACGAACGGGAGGACGCAGCGGTGGGCCGGGACGCGGCCGGGGCCGCGGACGCGACGACCGCGGGCCGCGCGGACGGCGCGGTGCCGGCCGGCGCAAGGTGTGCCGCTTCTGCGCCGAGAAGAACATTCGCATCGATTACAAGGATACGCGCGTGCTCGGGGGCTTCATCAGCGATCGCGGTAAGGTCATCCCGAGCCGCATCACCGGCAACTGCGCGCGCCATCAGCGCCGCTTGACGACGGCGATCAAGCGCGCCCGCTGCGTGGCGCTGCTGCCGTACGCGTCGGTGAGCTGAGGAGCCCACGATGCAAGTCATCCTGCGAGAAGAGGTGCCGACGCTCGGCACGATCGGCGACGTGGTGAAGGTCAAGCCCGGCTACGCGCGCAACTATCTGCTGCCGCGTGGCCTCGCGATCGAGGCCAGCAACCGCAACCTGAAGGAGCTGGAACACCAGAAGCGCGTCGTCGCCGACCGCCGCCTGCGGGCCGCGAAGACAGCGGGCGCCGTCGCCGACAAGCTCGCGGGGGTCACCCTGACCTTCACCCTGCGCGCCGGCGAGGACGGCAAGCTCTTCGGCTCGGTGACGAATCAGGACATCCACCGCGCCCTCGAAGAGCGTGGCTTCGCCGTCGAGCGCCGCCGCATCCTCCTCGACGAGCCCATCAAGACCCTCGGCGACCACAAAGTCATGATCAACGTCGGCCCCGACACCAAGGCCACGGTCCCCGTGACGGTCGCGCCCGTCACCGAAGAATAGTCGGCCGGCGGCCGGATCGAGGTCGGTCAGTACTTGCCGCCGAGCTTGGCGTGGTCCCAGCTGGCGATGCG
>Ga0157379_10000646_pt1 | contig 28148 bp, 23 predicted proteins | sample S25metaG_FD_121802 | JGI IMG/M metagenome (GOLD analysis project Ga0157379, IMG submission 121802) | Switchgrass rhizosphere microbial communities from Kellogg Biological Station, Michigan, USA - S2-5 metaG | ecosystem: Host-associated > Plants > Roots > Rhizosphere > Soil | place: USA... | reverse complement strand
CTGCTGCCGCGCCACGGGCGGCCCGGCCGGAATGTCGCCGAAGTATTCCTGGGCTTTCTGCTTGGCGGTCGCCGGCGTGATGTCGCCGGCCAGTACCAGCGTGGTATTCGCCGCACCGTAATGATCGGCAAACCACTGCTTGACATCGGCCAGCGATGCGGCGTTCAGGTCCTTCATCGAACCGATCGCGTCGTGGTGATACGGATGATTGGCCGGATAGGCATTGGCCAGGACCATCTCTTCGACGCGCCCGTACGGCTGATCCTCGTCCTGGCGCTTTTCGTTCTGCACGACGCCGCGCTGCGTGTCGAGCTCCTTCTGTCCGATCGCGCCGAGCAGATGGCCCATGCGATCGGATTCCATCCACACCGCCATGTCCAGCGCAGTGGTCGGCACGGTCTCGAAATAATTCGTGCGGTCCTGCGCGGTGGTGCCGTTCTGGTCGGTCGCGCCAGCCTGTTCGAACGGCTTGAAATAGCCTTCCTGATGATGCTCGGAGCCCGAGAACATCAGGTGCTCGAACAGGTGTGCGAAGCCGGTTTTGCCGGTCGGCTCGTCCGCCGAGCCGATGTGATACCACACCGCGACGTTCACGACCGGCGCTTTGTGGTCCTCGTGCACGACCACCGTAAGGCCGTTGTCGAGCTGGAATTTTTCGAAGCTGATATCGACGGTGTCGACCTGCGCCGCAGGCAGCCCATCGGCGTGCACTTGCACCGCGCCGGCATTTGCTGTCAGGAGCGCCAAGGACAGCGCCGTGGATTTGAACGTGGAAAAAGCGGGCATACGACGCTCCTGTCGAAATTCAGCGAGGTTGGCGAGACTAGCCAAGGGCCGCTCGCATTACAATCTGCCGATCGTCCTGGGTACGCCCTTGAATCGAGGGGCGACAGAGCAAGAAAGTTCCCCAAGGAGCCTGGCATGCAACGCGTACTCGTCACCGGCGGCAATCGTGGACTTGGGTTGGAGTTCGTGCGCCAGCTGCTCGCGCGCGGCGATCGCGTCTATGCCGCGTGCCGCCATCCGGGCCGCACGCTTGCGCTGACCGAACTGGCCGGTGCGTATCCCGGGCACCTCGTCGTGCTGCCGCTGGAAGTCGACAAGGAGCGGTCGATCGCGGAACTTGCGCGCGAAACCGCGGCGCTGACCGACGCGCTCGACGTGTTGATCAACAATGCCGGCATGTTGGTCTCCGGCGAACGCTTCGGCACGCTTGCGGCAAAATCGCTGAGCGAAACATTTTCCGCCAATGTGATCGGCCCGGTGCTCGTGACGCAGGCGCTGGCACCGCTGCTCGAGAAAAGCGGCGGCGGCAAAGTGCTGAACATCACCTCGATACTCGGTTCGATCGCTGACACCGAAGCGTTCGGCACGCCGAGCTACGCGATTTCCAAGGCGGCCTTGAACATGGCTACGCGCCAGCTCGCGCTTGAACTCGGTCCGCGCGGTGTGACGGTCGTCTGTGCGCATCCGGGCTGGGTTAAGACCGACATGGGCGGCGCCGGTGCAACGCTCTCGCCGCAGGCCTCCATCGCCGGACTGCTCAGGGTGCTCGATGCCATCAAGCCCACGGCAGCCGGAACGTTCGTCGATTACCGCGGCCACAAGCTGCCCTGGTGATGCTGCATGTTGTGCTCTATCAGCCTGAAATCCCGCCCAACACCGGCAACGTGATTCGCCTGTGCGCCAATAGCGGCGCGTGCCTGCACCTGATCCGTCCGCTCGGTTTCGAGCTCGACCACGCCAAGCTGCGCCGCGCCGGGCTCGACTACCACGAATTCGCCGACGTCGCCGTGCATGACGACTTGGATGCATTCCGGGCGGCGGCGCAGCCCGCACGCGTGTTCGCGTTGTCCACTCGCGGCGGCACCTTGTATACGAATGCACAATTCGCGGAAAACGATGCCGTGCTGTTCGGTCCGGAAACGCGCGGCCTGCCGCAGGCGGTAATGGACTCATTGCCGCCGGAACGGCGCCTGCGCCTGCCGATGCGTCCGCACAACCGCAGCCTGAATTTATCGAATGCCGTTGCCGTGGTCGTCTACGAAGCCTGGCGGCAGCTGGGCTTTGCCGGCGGCGTCTAGCGGTTCAATTCGCCGTCACTTGCCTCGATGCTGGCGCGCCGCGCCAAGCGCGCCTCACGCTGTGCGATGTACACATTCGACGCAAAAATCACCGCCGAACCCAGTACCGTGCCGGCACCGAGCTTCTCGCCGAAACAAAGATACGCGAGCACGCTGACCACCGGCAGCTGCACGAAGCTGATCGGCGCGATCAGCGAGGCATCCGCGCGCTGCAGCGCGCGCGTCCAGCACATGTGCGCGGTGGTGCCGAGCATGCCGGACAGAATCGCCCACAACCATGTCTCGCCATGCGGCCATAGCCACACCGGCAAGGCCATCGGCAGCGACAAGGGCACCCACAGCAATTGCGTGAGCAGCACGATGCGATTCGCCGGCTCCGTGCGCGACAGATATTTGATGCTGATCGTCACGCCGCCGCTCAACGCTGCCGCGCCGATCGCAATGAGGCTTGCCGCCGAGAAGCTGCTCGTGCCGGGGCGCACGATGATCAACACGCCGATGAAGCCGACGATGACGGCCGTCCAGCGGCGGACGCGCACGACCTCGCCGAGCACGAGCACCGCACCAATCGTCACGAACAGCGGCGTGGCGTAATACAGCGACACCGCCTGCGCCAGCGGCAAGTGCACCATCGCCCAGAATCCGGCGCACATCGACGCGATCCCGACCGCACAGCGCACGACGTAGAAGCCGAGCAGCGGGGTGCGCAACATCTCCATGCCGCCGCGGTAGACAAAAGGCAAAGTGAACAATGCGCCGAACAGGCTGCGGAAGAATGCAATCTCGAACGGATGCAATTGCGCCGACGCGTAGCGGATCGTGATCGCCATCGTGCCAAACAACACGGCACTGAGCGTCATCAGCAGCGCCGGGCGCAACAGCGAATGATCGGAGCGGACGACGACGGACATAGGCGCGACACCATAGAGTGTCGTCGCGGTCGCGGCAACAAATACCAGGCGCGCGCGGCGTTGCTGCTATAATTCCGCGGCAGGTCGAATGAGGTTCGGCCCTCCCGCCTGCCCGCAGCACCCTTCAATCAACGCGCCCGTAGCTCAGCTGGATAGAGTAGTGGCTTCCGAAGCCAGTACTCACCCCATAAGCTATACTTCTATGCCGGGCACAAAGCCTTTACTCACTTTCTTGGCCCGCGCAGAAAAATTTCCTTCAAAAACGCGCCCGTAGCTCAGCTGGATAGAGTAGCGGCTTCCGAAGCCGTTGGTCGGGGGTTCGAATCCCTCCGGGCGCGCCAAAGGCCTCTGCGCCCATCCTGTGCCCACGGGTTCACGCCGCGCGCAATCTATTCAGTTGTCATTCGGTGAATCGCGACGTGCACCTGCCTTTCGACAGGCCATAGCCCTGTCTTCCTACGGTGGACATCGCTTCGAATATTTAGGTACGCAAAGAAATTCCGTTTCGCACGATGAAAGCGGGCCGACAATTAAAGGCTACGGTGACCGAACAGCGTGTCGGCGCGGACGAGTGCCGCGAGGGTTCAACGGCAACAACGTGACACGCGCAAGATCGCATGACTGTCATTCATCGCCAGTTCGGATCCTTGGTTAGCTAATTACAGACTCACGCGTCGTATCGCTGTCGCGAAGGAGCTGTATGTATATTGTTGGAATCGGAACGGCGTGTCCCGACCAGCGCTACACCAAGTCCGACTGCTGGAAGGCCTTCGTGAACTCGCCATGGATTGAACGGCTCGATCGCAAGGCGCGCATGCTTGCGGAGAGGGTGCTGTTGCGCGACAACGGCATCGAAGCGCGTCGATTGTCAGTGAAGTCCTTGCAGGAAGTTTTTGCAATCGACCCGGCGACGCTTCACGCGCGCTTTCTTGCAAGCGCGCCCGCGCTCGCCACAGATGCTGCGAAGCGCGCACTGGCCGATGCCAACATTCTCGCAACCGATATCGATGGCGTGATCATAAGCACGTGTACGGGCTATCTTTGTCCCGGCCTTTCCAGCTACGTGAGCGAAGCGCTCGAGTTACGCGCTGACGTCCAAGCATTCGACCTTGTCGGCCAAGGTTGCGGCGCGGCGTTGCCGAACATGCGCATCGCTGATGCGCTGCTTGCATCGGGCCGGTGTACTCGGGTGTTGTCGATTTGCGTCGAGGTCTGCAGTGCGGCCATGTACTTGGATAACGACCCCGGCGTGCTGATCAGCGCGTGTCTGTTCGGTGATGGTGCGGGCGCGGTTGTGTTGTCCACCCAACCGCACCGCAATAAACGCCGTTTGCGCTGGAAGACCGCTCTATCGCTCATCGGCCCGTCGGAACGCGATGCACTGCGGTTTGAGCAGCGCGACGGGCTGTTGCGCAATGTGCTCACCGTTGCAGTACCGCAGCTTGCTGCGAAGTATGCGCAGCAGGTGTTGCAGACCGTGCTCGCCACAGAGGGAATTGATAAATCGGATATCGCCGGCTGGATCTGGCACGCGGGTGGGCGTGATGTGTTGGCGGCGCTGCGCGAGCGGATCGGATTGACGATCGAGGACTTGGCGTACAGCGCGAGCGTGCTGCGAGAGTACGGCAATCTCAGTAGCGCATTTGTGTACTTTGTGCTGGAAAAGGCGTTGAAAGACAACGCTCGCGGTGGTCGCTGGTGGCTGGCTTCGTTCGGTGCCGGCTTCAGCAGTCACGGTGCATTGCTGGAAGTCGCATGATGCGGCCAGATCCATGTTCGCGACCAGGTGGTGGCGCATGAGCTTGCCGCGCCAACTGCAACCCGAACTACTCGACACGCTCGCGCCGCATGATCCGCGCGCCGTGCGTTCGCGCCGAGATCTGCGCCGGATCAATCGTTTCATGGCAACGGCATCGCTGCTCGGAGCACCTCTCGACGGGATCCTGCGTGATTCGGCTGTTGTTCGACTAGTGGAACTGGGCAGCGGCGACGGAGAAATGCTGCTGCAAATCGCGCGCCGCCATGCTCGGCGTTGGCCGAAGGTCAGCGTGGAACTGCTGGATGCGCAGCCCGTCGTCAGCGCGCAGACGCTGTCGAGCTATCGTGCGCTCGGCTTCAATGTGCAGGTGACTCGCGCTGACGTCTTCGATTGGCTTGCTCGACCCGCGTACGACGGGCACCCGGTGATCATCGCCAACCTTTTTATGCACCACTTCGAAGGCGAACGGTTGAGCGTTCTGCTGGGTGGAATTGCGGCGCGAGCGAGCGCGTTTCTCTGTTGCGAACCTCGGCGCTCGCGCCTTGCACTAACGGGCAGCCGATTGCTTGGCCTGATCGGCTGCAATGCTGTCACCCGCCACGACGCCGTCGCGAGCGTGCGTGCGGGCTTCAGCGCACGCGAGCTCTCCACCTTGTGGCCACAACCGGCGGCGTGGAGTTTACGCGAAGGTCCAGCAGGCTTTTTCAGTCACCGATTCCAAGCCGTACGAGTTTGAAATGGTTTTATCGCAAACAAAATGAAGACCGATTACGACGCGATTATTATCGGCGCTGGACCCGCGGGCTCGACTGCAGCGATTCTATTGGCACAGGCCGGCTGGTCCGTCGCCATCATCGAACAGCACGCATTTCCGCGACGCAAGGTCTGCGGCGAATGCATCGCCGCGACGAACCTGGGATTGCTCGATTCGCTTGGCATCGGAGCGCAGTTCGCAGGACTGGCGGGCCCGGAATTGCGCAGCGTCGGGCTGTTTGCCGAAGAAGAAATGTTCCATGCCGAGTTGCCGGCGTTTGACGAGCCACCCTATCGATGGGGACGGGCGCTCGGGCGTGAACATCTCGACACGCTGCTCTTGCAGCGCGCCGCCACTTGCGGTGCGGACGTTTGGCAACCCTGGCGGGTCAAGCGCGTCGACCCTCACAACCGCCTCAAGACTTGCCACCTCGTCAATCGCGCTGCGAACGCAAGCGCGGAACTATCGGCGCCGGTGCTGATTGCCGCACACGGCTCGTGGGAGCAAGACCCGTTCCGCGATGAGCGCCAGCACCAAACGCACCGGAACAGTGATCTGTTCGCGTTCAAGGGCAACTATAGCGATGCGAACCTTGCACCGGGTGTGCTTCCAGTGCTGGCGTTTCCCGGCGGGTACGGCGGAATGGTACTGGGTGATCACGGACAACTGACGCTCGCGTTTTGCATTCGCCGCGACGCATTGCGACGTTGTCGTGAGCGCAATGCCGAGTTGTCCGCCGCCCTCGCAGCGCAAGCGCACGTCGCGTTGAACTCTAGGGGCGTCCGCGAGACACTAGCAGACGCGCAGCCACAAGCATCTTGGCTTGCAGTCGGGCCGATCCGGCCGGGAATTCGTTCGCCCTTCCCTTATCACGGCGTGTTCGCGATCGGCAATGTCGCAGGCGAAGCGCACCCGATTCTCGGCGAAGGTATTAGCATGGCGATCCAGTCCGCCTGGCAGCTCTGCGAGTTGCTGATTCCGCGGCGCGCCGAACTTGTTGCGAGTCGAGGCGCTGATGAAATCGGCCGTCGCTACGCAGCAACATGGCGGCTCAGCTTCACTGCTCGCATCCGTATCGCCGCGTTGTACGCGCACTTGCTGATGCGTCCGCACGCGACTGCAGTGCTGCTGCCCATGCTGCGGCGCTGGCCGGGGGTACTCACCGCCAGCGCGCGGATCGGCGCGAAAGTTCACCGTGTGGTAACGACGGACGAAATGCCACAACAACCGGTTCACTGATATGGAAGCAGTAGCGAACATTCGTGCAAGGCATCCAATACCCGTCTCCGCATTACGCAGTCTATGGCTGTCTCCGATTGCCGTGGTCGCGCTGGCGGGCGCAGCCTCGCCCACGATAGAGCGCGGCCAATATCTTGCGCGTACGGGAGATTGTGTGGCTTGTCACACTGCGGAAGGCGGCAAATCATTCGCGGGCGGCCGGCCTATTCAAACGCCGTTTGGAACTATCTATTCCACTAACATCACTCCGGACCGAGAGACCGGTATCGGCCTGTGGTCAAACACGGAGTTCTACAGTGCGATGCACGCGGGCATCGGCCGTTACAAAAAACGCTTGTACCCCGCGTTTCCCTATCCATGGTTCACTAAGGTCGACAGCAACGACGTAACTGCGATCAAGGCATATCTGGACACCCTTCCTCCAGTCAGGCAAGAGAACAAGCCGCTGCAGCTTTCATGGCCGTTCAACGACCGCAAGATCATGATCGCGTGGAACGCAATAAATTTTCATGCGGGCGCCTTTCATCCTGATCCGAGCAAATCGGCACAGTGGAACCGTGGAGCCTATCTCGTCGAAGGTCTTGGTCATTGCGGCCAGTGCCACTCACCCAAGAACGCCATCGGCGCCACAAAGAGGGGCGATCCTCTCGGAGGCGGATTCGCGGAGAACTGGTACGCGCCGAACCTGGTCGGCGATATGCGCGACGGTTTGGGGACCTGGTCGGCACAGGAAATCGTCCGATACTTGAAGAACGGGTCGAATACCATAGCCGCGGCCGCGGGACCGATGGCCGAGGTTGTCCGAAACTCGACCTCGCACTTGAACAATGCCGATCTCGAATCAATCGCGACGTACCTTAAAGATATGCCGAGCAAGTCAGACGTCACCGATGTCGCTGTTGTCGACCCGTCCAGCTTAGCGAACGGCAAGGAGCTCTACACTGCCAATTGCATCGGTTGTCATTTCGCCAGCGGCAGTGGCGTGAAGAACGCGTTTCCACGGCTCAAGGCAAGCGCGGCCGTGCAAGCCGAACATCCGGAAACCGTCGTGCGAGTCATTCTCGAAGGTGGCCAAGTGGTGACCACGAACCAACAGCCATTGCCTTATCAGATGCCTGAATTCGGTCGGCGCCTAAGCGATCAGCAGATTGCCGACATTGCGACCTACATTCGAAATACCTGGGGCAATCACGCGAGTGCAGTAACCGCAGCGCAGGTTGCCAAAATACGGAAAGAGAGCCGCCTTTCTAGGACCAAATGAACGGAAATTGACCAGCCGTTCACAAGTGGCAGCTCTACAAGACGACACTTCGTTTGCGCGATTTGAGCGGCGGTGTTTATCGTGGCGTGATACTGGCTCTACCAACTCCCTGAGGCTCCGCCGCCGGAGGATTCGCCGCCGCCGCCGCTGAAACTGCTGTCGCTGGAGCTGCTCGAACTGCTGCTGCTCCCGCTGGAACTGGAACTGCTGTCGCCGTAGCCGCTATAGCGACTATAGGGGGTATAGCGGCCATAGCGGCTGTCGAAGATGTTGTCCGGAAAGCGAATCAGCGCGACCAGGAACGCATACGCTGTGCCTATCGCAATGGCCACGAGCGTGTAAGTCAGTGGCTTGCCGGCGGCTTGCGTAAGCCACCAGATGGCGTAGCCGTAGCCGGCGACCATGATCGGCGCCCGGATCGCCAGCCGCGTCGCCTTCACTTCGAACAGCAGGCGTGCGATGAAAGCGAAGAAGAATCCGAACACGGCGAAACAAGAAAGACAGACGTATCTCCTTGGCGCCGGCGGCGGCAACGGCTCGCCGCCGATCAGTTTGGTGAGCGCATCGGTCGCGTCGTGGATGCCGTCGTAGAAATTGTCGACGCGGAATTTCGGCGTCATGTATTCGCGGATGATGCGCGCCGCCGCGGCATCGGGAATCGCGCCTTCGAGTCCGCGCGCCACCCCCGTTGCATTGCGATCGTCGTCCTGGCACTGTTCGCGCTCACCCGCCTCAGCGCCAGCCACGTCGGTTCTTGTGTCTGTGCAAGGCTCTGCACCGGGGATAAGGAACAAATGAACGAACTCGACGGGCTCGCAGCGTGAGCCACGAAATCATCTTTTCCGGCCGCCTGCGCGATGGCTTCTCCATCGATGCCGTGCGCACAAACTTCAGCGAGATGTTCAGCGTCACCGATCCGGCGACGCTCAATCGCATCTTCTCGGGCAGCACGGTCGTGCTCAAGCGCGGCGTGGGGCCGGAAAACGCGAAGCCGCTGCTGACGAAACTGTTCCAGGCGGGCGCCATGTGCGAGGTGCGTACAACCGCGGCGGTGGCTCCGACAGAGGTGCGTGCGACCGCGGCACCGGCGGCACCGGCACCGGCAGTGCCCCCGCCTACAACCCCGATTCCATCTGCTCCCGCGACGCGCCTCAACACCGCCGCTGCCGCGACGAGCGCGCCAAGCGTCGCACCTTCTCCTCGTCCGGGGCCCGCATCGCGGGCATCATTTTCAACGCCCTTGTCCCTCGTGCCCGAGCCGGACGCGCACCGAGATGAGACGCCGCCGCCGCAGATGGCGCCGAGCCTGATGCGGACTCCAGCGCCTCAATTGATTCCGCCCACCCGGGAAGCACCCGCCTTCGAATCCTGGGAAGCCGGCTCCGCGCTCCCGGACTCTGCGGCGGGCTTGTGCTGGGGCGGGTTCTTCTCGCCGCTGTTGTGGGGCAGCTTCAACGGCATGAAGCTGTCGTTTGTACCGCTGCTCGGCATCAGGTTCTTGCGCGGTGTACTGCCTGTGTGGGCGTGGATGTTGTTCTATCTCGCCTTCGGCGCGTTCTACCTTGTCCAGGGCCGCCAATTGGCGTGGGCGAACAAGGAGTGGAACGACGTCGACCATTTCAATCGCATCCAGCGCCGCTGGGCGATCGCTGGGGTTCCGCTGTTCCTGATGTTCATGTACGGGATGATCCACCTGATGCAGGTCGACCGGCTGGCTGCGCGCCAGACTGCGGCTCTCGCGGTGCTCGACGCGGCCGTGGCGTCACAGGACCACTCGGCGATCTCGCAGGCGCGAGAAGACTACCTGCAGACTATCTCCGACCCGCACGAGCGCGAGGCCGCGCGCCAGGAATACGCCGAAGAGGATCGCGCCGAGCAGCAAGCAGCGGAAAAGGAAAAGGCCGCCGAGCAGGAAGGGGCCGGGGACAGCGACTCGGGCGCCGAGGAGTAGATAGACGCCTATGTTCGCTGCAAGTATCGAGAAACACGCTCTTTGGAACCAGGCGGGGGCGAGACGGTAACGGTGACCGTGTCCGTCGCGCAGGTGCTGCTGAAGTCACAAACTCGAACAGTGATCGTGTACATGCGGTTGACGCCCTGAGTGCGCTCCGCCCGAAGTTGCAGCGTCAGATCGCCGGTGATGACGAAGTCGGGTGAAGTGTTGCCGCTGCCCGGCCTTACCACGAGATCCGCGCCGAGGCGTAAAGGTCGCCATGGTCGAGTCAGTGCCCGGGCTGACGCCGCCGAGTGTGATGGTAGTTTCGGTGTCGACTGACCGCTCTGACAGCAGCAGTTGGAAGCGGAATCTTCGGCGGATCGAACCTTCTCGCCATCCGACGCGCGGGAAGCCCCACATACTCTCTTCGAGCTTGGCTTGGTGTTGTGGCGACTGCGTCAGATTTTCGCTAATCTGTGTTTCGGAGCTCGCGCGCAACGCACGTACTTCCAACAGGGGAAAACCAAGATGAATGTGTCTGGTGGGTTTGCGCCCGCATGCGCATCGCACGCGCGCAGCACCTGGCTACGTCGTATCTGCGCCATCGGGGTCGCCTTTTTTAGCGGCGCGATCGCGCCAGATGCGTCCGCGGTGCAGAACGTCTGGACCGGCGCCGAAGAGCCGGGCTACGGCTACAACTGCTCTGCGATCGGCACTTTTACGGTGCCCAGCGGCGCAGCCTACGTGCAGGTCACGGCCATCGGCCAGCGCGGACCCACCGGCTACGGCGGTACGGGAGGCCAAGGCGGCATCGTCACGGTCGTTGCTGCGGTGACGCCAGGGCAGAAACTCTATGCTGCGCCGACCCCCGGCACGATGTTTACGGTTCCGTACAACGGAACGGGGCAAGGTCGAGGCGGCTACGGCTCATTCGTTGCTACCAGCAATCCATCCACCCAATGCGCTGCGAACCAGCCCCCCAGCGCGGGCAGCTTGCTGGTCGTGGCCGGCGGCGGTGGTGGCGGCGGCTCGGGCACTTTCGCGGGCGGTAGCGGCGGCGCGGCAGGCAAAGCCGGCGACAGCGGTAGCGGCAACGATTCCATCGACGGCAGCGGTGGCGGACCCGGAACCCAGACCGGCGGCGGTGCCGGCGGCGCTGGGGGCCACAGCGTCACGTTCGAGAACGGCTCCTCGGGCGCCAATGGCGGTTACTTTGCAAGTGGCGCTACAGGCGTTAGCTGGAACAACGACGTCGACGGCGGCGGCGGCGGCGCTGGCTATTACGGCGGCGGCGGTGGTGGCGGCTACGCGTTCCTGGGCGACGGCGGCGGCGGCGGCGGCGGTTCGAACTATGTCGCGCCGTCGATTCCGACAAGCGCGCCGAGCTATTCACAGATAACCGGCACGGTCGAGAACGGATCAACCACGGGCAATGCGTTGGTTGAAATCACGCCGATCTTTTCGACGGCGACGACCATCACGAGTTCGCCGAATCCGTCGGCGTACGGGCAATCGGTGACGATCACCGTCAACGTCACTTCCTCCGCCGCCGGCGGCCATCCCAGCGGCGGCAATGTGGACATCACCGACGGGGTCAACACAATCGCGACCGTTGCGCTTGTCAACGGCGTAGCAACCTACACCACGTCAGCGTTGACGCAAGGCCAGCATCCGCTGCAGGCCTTCTATCTCGGCTACTCCAGCGACGGTGAAATCGACCAGGCTAGCCACACCGTCAGCCAGATCGTCGGCGGCGTCGTGACGCCATATACGCACGTCGTCGGCGCGCCGCTGACGCTGCCGACGATCCTGTTGAACCCCTCCGATCAATCGGCAACGTATGGCCAAACGGTGCAATTCGAAGCCGAGGCGAATGCCAATCCGTACCCGACGATTCAATGGCAGGTCTCCACCGATGGCGGAGTTAACTATTCGAACCTGGCGGGACAAACCAGCCAATTTCTGACCCTCACGGCGCAGGTCGCCTGGAACGGCAACCGCTATCGCGCGAACTTCACCAACGCTGCCGGCACGGTCGCCACGAGCGCCGCTACGCTGACAGTGCAGCCAGCCGGGTTGCAGGTCGTCGCCAACAATCAATCGATGTCGTTTGGCGGCAGCGCGCCGCCTCTCACCGTCAGCTACTACGGATTCGTCAACGGCGAAAACACCAGTGTCCTCGGCGGCAGCCTCGCTTGCGCGACAACGCCCACCCCGATCACCCCGACGACGCCGAGTGGCGACTATCCGATCAATTGCAGCGGCCTGACGTCTTCGAACTACACCATCTACTACGTGGCCGGCACGCTGCACATCGTGCCCCCATCGCCGAATATCTCCGCTTCTCCGATGCCCGGTAGCGTGCCGCTCGGTTCAACGTTCGTGATCTCGGCTGCCAAAGGTGCGTCCAGCAACCCGATCGTGTTCAGCGTCGACGCGTCGACGACGGATAGCGCGTGTACCGTCTCGGCCACTGGCGTGGTTTCGTTCGTCAAGACGAACTTCAACTCGGGCACCGCCACCTGCACGATCGATCTCAACCAGGCGGGCGATGGCACCTACCCGGCGTCGGCGCAGGTGCAGCTGTCCACCACCGTGATCTACTTCCCGCCCGTGTTCTCGGAGATCCCGCCTCCAAGCACCAGGGAACTGCCAGCGGGCGGTTCTACGACTTTGACTTTCAACATCCTCAGTGGATCGCCCGCGCCGACGGTGCAGTGGTACTGCCTCGTGCACAAGCAAGCAACTGTCCTTATTCAAGGCGCCACGTCCACGACATTGACCCTCTCGAACGTTACGACCAGCCAGGACGGAAACTACTACTACGCGGTCGTCACCAACAATGCCGGTAATTCGATCTACGCGTACAACACCGATGGCGCCACGAAAGCCGTCATTCTCAAAGTCGACGGTGCCCCGGTCATCTACGAGCAACCGCAAAGCCTCGAAATCGATGTGAACACCTTCTACAACCTGTATTCCGGCGCGTCCGGCAGCCCGGACGCGACGATTCAGTGGGAGGAATCGACCGACGGCGGTACGACTTGGACCAACTTTGACGGTGCAACCCAAAGTTCCATTGCACTTCCTCCTGCCGAGCCTTGGGACGACGGCACGTTGTATCGCGTGACATATACGAACACGTACGGCTCGGTGACGTCGGACGCCGCAGTGGTACACGTCGACTATCACAACATCACCGCTGATCCGGGCGACTTGGCTCTCGCCTCCGGCCAGCCGGCGTCGTTCACGGCAAGCTTCGCCGGCTATCCGGCGGCAACCGTGCAGTGGCAGAGCGCACCGGCAGGCACGACGACGTTTACCGACATTCCCGGTGCTCTGGCAACTACCTACACGATTGCACACGTCGACCCTTCGCAAGACGGCATGCGCTATCGCGCGGTATTCACGCAGACCGGCGCGCTCGACGGCACCATCGTCACGCCATCGAACTATGCGACGCTGACCGTCACGCCCGCGAGCCCGACGCTCGGAGCCACGGCTTCCGCCGGCGGTGAATTCGGCAAGAACGTGACCGACGGCGCCGTCCTCGCGGCAGGCGACTCGCCGACCGGCACGATCACGCTCAAGTTATACGGTGCGGGCGACAGTACGTGCGCCGGAGCGCCGCTGTTCACCTCGATCGTCGCCGCCTCGGGCAACGGCAACTATGCCTCGGCCTCCTACGCACCCACCGGCGTCGGAACCTACTACTGGACGGCAGCGTACAGCGGCGACGCGAAGAACAACGCGGCATCGGTAGCGTGCGCCAGCACCGGCCAGAGCGTCACGATCACGCAAGCGTCGCAGGCGATCGTGTTCGGCGCGCTGCCGCAAGTCGTCTTCGCCGGCACCGGCAACGTCACGGCCACAGGTGGTGGCTCGAACAATGCGGTCACATTCAGCACGAACACGCCGACGATCTGCTCGGTGACGGCGGCGGGCCTGGTTACCGGCATTCTCGCGGGGCAATGCGAGATCGACGCCGCGCAGGCGGGAAACTCCAACTATCTAGCGGGCACCGCGAACACGACTCTGCAGATCGGCAAGGCGAATCAGACGATCACCTTCTCGGCGCAGTCGCCATCGAGCCACACGTTTGCACCCAACGGCACGTTCGCGATCAACCCGCTGGCCACAAGCGCCGCGCCGAATTCCGGCAATGCCATTGTCTACTCTTCGCAAACCACGGGCGTATGCACGGTCAGCGGCACTACCGTCACCATGGTCAGTGCAGGCACCTGCAAGATCGCGGCGGACCAGTCCGGCAACAGCAACTACAATGATGCGACGACAGCGACGCAGAACGTGACGATCGGCAAGGCAAACCAGACGATCACCTTCTCGGCGCAGTCGCCATCAAGCCATGTGTTCGCACCCAACGGCACGTTCGCGATCAACCCGCTGGCCACAAGCACCGCGCCGAATTCCGGCAATGTCATTGTCTACTCTTCGCAAACCACGGGCGTGTGCACGGTCAGCGGCACCACCGTCACCATGGTCAGTGCAGGCACCTGCACGATCGCGGCCGATCAAACCGGCGACAGCGATTACAACGCCGCGACGACGGCGACGCAGAACGTGGCGATTACCTCGCTTAAATTGGTGCTCACGCTCGTCGACGACGGTAACGGCTATGTGCAGTACTCCAAGCCAGCCGTCTACACCGCCACGCTGGAAAACCAGGGCACGGCAGCGCCCACCAACATCATGGTGAACTTCGGTCTGTCGGCGGGCTTGGACGCGCTCAACGAGCAGTGGACCTGCAGTGTCGTCACCGGCAGCGCTGTCTGTCCGACCAGCAGCGCATCGATGACGGTCGCGACGATGCCCCCCGGCAGCATGCTGCAGTGGACGCTGAGCGTCCCCGTGGTCGCCGGCACGACAGACACGACCGTGCGCGTGGATCTTTCGGCGACCAATGCGACATCAGTCAGCGACACCGATGTGCTGGTGATCTTCAGCGGTGGCTTTGATCCATAGCGGGATGCCAAAGCGCAGTCGCGAAAGTCGGAGCATCGCAATTGGACCCGGCTTGGAAAGGTGTCGTGCTATTCAACCCGATGCATGTGCTGCCGCGAGCAGCCGTTAATGGGGTTCTGACCATCGACACATTGCCGCTTGCCACCGCAATGGCTGCGCTGGGTCTTCCCGTCCAGTTCAGTGCGGGCGGATTCTCGCGGGTGGACTCCAGATGGCTTGAATCGCCGGTGCGCTTAAAGCTCGCAGTCCGACAACGGTTTGGTGTATTCGCTTGGCGAGCAGCCAACGAGTTTCTTGAAGTCTCGAGCGAAATGCGCCTGGTCGAAATAGCCTAGATTCTGCGCAAGGCGCGCCCATCCCGCTTGTGCGCCCGCGCCCAAGTTTTCGAGTGCTTCGTAGATCCGATAGCGCTTGATCACCCAGCGCGGGCTGGCACCGACATATCGATCGAAAGATCTTTGCAGTGTTCTTTCATGGATCTTCCATCGAGCGATGAGATTTTCGACACGTGTGACGCTGCTGTCACTTGCGATCTTCTCAACTATTAGCCGCGCGCGGTCTGCGTGCGGATCTCTTGAAGGAAGGTTGGCCATCAGAAAACGTGTCGCGGCTTGCACCATGTCCTCGTCATGACAACAGGCCAGTACTTCTCTTTCTACATTGGCGGCATCGGGGAATACCTCCGTCACCAAAATGGAAGCGTTTGCCATCGACGACACCGGCTTGCGCAGGAAGGGATAGAACGCTCCGGGGCGAAACTTGATGCCAAAAATGCGGTCTTTGCCCACTAGCTGCCGAATGAAGCGACCTAACTGTAAGCCGTAGATGCGCGAGCGGTTCGGAGCAAAAACCAATTGAACACTCGGATGCGGAAGGACCTCTCTCGTTTGCGGTGCCAACGAATCGAACCGCCACTCTTCCAGCCAGAAATGCTCAATCCAGTCGGCAAGCTCCATGGGCGGTGCGTAGCGCCAATGACGATAGACGCCCGGTGACGCCGAATGTCGAAGAATCCCGCAGCCTTGTCCGAATTCCGTGCGAGGCCTCGGCGAATTTTGTGCTGCCGCGCCCGCCTGGCCGTGTCGGGTTTTTCCAAGCATTTGCCCGAGCCCTCGTCGTCTAATGTCCATCCGGCGCTGCGGCCATGTGTCGAATCGAGCTTCATACACCGACGCTTTGAATGCAAGTCGCCGTCTCTACTTGGGCCCTACGGAGTGTCTCAATATGAAAGCAGCGGCAACTATTTTCATTTTTCTTCTGGCGTCCGGCATGGTCGCCACAGCAACATCGGCTGCCTCCAGTGCCGGCGCGAAGTCTAGCGATCCAGTCCGACAGAAATTCGCCGCTTTCAACAAGCACGATGTCGACGCCATCGAACGAATCTATGCCAGTGACGCGACTCTTCGAAGCCCCGATTACCCGAGCCTGACGGGGAACGTGCAGATCGCTGACACTTATCGCAAGATATTCAACGCGATTCCCGATGCCAAAGACAACCTCGAAACCCTCGAAACGACATCGAACCACGTCTACGCGCAGTTTGTGCTCACGGGTCATTTCAATGGCGCGCAAGATAAGCCGGTAAGTGTGCGGATAATATCGGTCTACGCGGTGAAGAACGGTCGCATCATTGACGACTCGACTTATTACGATCGAAAGATGCCCTAGACACAGCCAATAGCCCGCAGCATGACGTCCGCTGGCGTAGCCTTCTACGCATCCAAGCAATTGACCCGTGCGTGAGCAGACGCGGCGTTCGACGCGCTACTATGACCGACATCGACCGGAACTGTAATCCCCGGCGATCTGTACACAAACTACGCGCGACTCGGTAACGGCCAGAGGGCGTCAAACTCAAGTTCATGACGCGCCAAACTTGGGTGAATGCATAATGACTCTTCCTCGCGAACCACGCCTGCATCCCGTGCCGATCGCCGAGTTGCGCCCCACGCAGATCACCGTAGGCATGCGCGAGGTGGAGGCCAAGCGCCGCCAATGGCGCAGCCATCCGGATCGTAAGAAGGCGGATTTCCTCGGGCGGCACATGATTCCGGTCGTGCTTGGGCCGAGGGAGCGCTCCTACGTCATCGATCACCATCACCTCTCGCTGGCGCTGTGTCGGGAAGGCGTGAAGCAAATCGCGACGACGATCGTTGCGGACTTGCGCAAACTGTCCGCCGATGCGTTCTGGATCTATCTCGACAATCGCGGCTGGATGCATCCCTACGACGCTGACGGGCGCCGCCGCGATTTTGCGGATCTGCCGAAGAGGATTGTCGATCTGGTCGATGATCCATTTCGCAGCCTCGCCGGCGAGTTGCGTCGGCGTGGCGGTTTCGCCAAGGACACGACGCCGTTCAGCGAATTCCTCTGGGCCGACTTCCTGCGCCGACGTCTCAAGCGCAAGCTCGTGCAGGAGGATTTCGCCGCGGCGGGGCGCGCGGCGATGAAGCTTGCGAAAAGCGAAGACGCGAATTTCCTGCCTGGTTGGTGCGGGCCGATCCTGCACGACTGAAGCGCCTAGGTTTTCGTAACACGCCGCCGCTAGACTGGCGCAGCTAAAAAGTCCGCGTGAGGCCAGGGATGTTCACGTCAATCATTTTCTCGGCGCTGCTCGCGCAATCGGCGCAAGGCGCGATGCCCGTCACCAGCGCGCCTACCTACGCTGTAACGCAGCGCTTCACGATCGGTGGGCTTGGCGGCTGGGACTGCCTCGGCGTTGACGCGGCTTCGCACCGGCTCTACATCGCCCGTGCGGACCGGGTTCTTGTCGTCGATACCGAAAGCGGCAAACTGATCGCTACGATTCCGAGCATGGACGGCGCACACGGCATTGCGCTGGTGCCACGCACGGAAATCGGCTTCGTCAGCAATGGACACGCCGGCAGCGTGACGCAGTTCAATCTGGCCACGGCCAAACCGGTCCGTGAAATCCCGATCAAGGGCGAAAATCCCGATGCTCTGGTTTACGACCGGGCGACGCATCACCTGTTCGTTTTCAACGGCCGCAGCCACGATGCCAGCGTGATCGATCCGAGTTCGGGAAAAACCATCGCCACGATCGTCTTGCCGGGCGCGCCTGAATTTGCGGTGAGCAATGAACACGGTGCGCTGTTCGTCAATATCGAAGACACCGCGCAACTCGTGCGCATCGATGCCGCGAAAGCAACGGTATCTGCAATCTGGAAACTCGCAGACTGCGAGGAGCCCTCGGGAATCGCATTGGACGGAAAGCACCATCGCGTGTTTTCCGTCTGCCATAACGAGCGCATGGCCGTAACCGATGCGCGCACCGGCCGACACGTCGCCAGCGTGCCGATCGGCAAAGGTCCGGATGGCGCCGCATTCGACCTGGAGCGCGGACTGATCTTCAGTCCAAACGGAGCCGACGGCACGCTGACCGTGGTACACGAAGACGATCCGGACCATTACCACGTCGTGGCGAACGTGACCACGCAAGCCAGCGCACGCACGCTAGCGCTCGATCCGAAAACGCATCGCGTCTATACGGTTGCGGCGGAGTTTGCGCCGGCCCCGGCACCGACGGCCGCAGAGCCGCATCCACGCCGCAGCGTAGTAGACGGAACGTTCACCGTGCTCGTCGTCGGCGAGCAATAGACGTTACTTCTGGGCAGCGATGAACTGGAGGATATGCTCCTCCAGCACCGGCAGCGGCACCGAGCCCAATTCCAGAATCGCATCGTGAAACTTGCGGATGTCGAACTTGGTGCCGAGTTCCTTCTCCGCCAGCGTGCGCAACTCGGAAACCTTCAGCTGACCGAGTTTGTAGCTTAGTGCCTGGCCAGGCCAGGAGATGTAGCGATCGACTTCGGTTTCGACTTCGTGCTGGCTTAGCGCGGTGTGGCCGGCAAGGAAGGCGACGGCTTCGTCGCGCGTCATGCCGGCATGGTGGATGCCGGTGTCGATGACCAAGCGCGCGGCGCGCCACATATCATAGGATTCGCGGCCGAATTCCTCGTACGGTGTGGTGTAGATGCCCATTTCCTTGCCGAGCCATTCGCAGTACAGCGCCCAGCCTTCGCCATAGGCGGAGATGTAGCTCTTGGTGCGGAATTCCGGCTGCTGCTTCTGTTCTTCCACGAGTTCGCCCTGCAGCGCGTGCCCGGGCGCTGATTCGTGCAGCGTCAGCGCCGGCAGGTTGTACAGCGAGCGCGACGGCAGATCGTAGGTGTTGAGCCAATATGTGTGCGCGCCGCCGCGGCCGGCCGTCCAGAACGGCGCGATCGCCGCCGGCACGGGCTCGATCGCGAAGCGCCCGCGTGGCAACAGTCCGAAGTATTGCGCGAGCTTGCCGTCGACGCGCTTGGCGATCCACGCGCCGCGCATCAGCAGTTCTTCCGGCGTCTTCGCGTAGAACTGCGGGTCGGTGCGCAGGAATTTCTGGAACGCGGCGAAGTCGCCCTTGAATCCGGTCTTCGCCATCGATTCGCGCATTTCGGCTTCGATGCGCGCGACTTCTTTCAAGCCGATTTCGTGGATCGCCTCCGGCTCCAGATCCAGCGTGGTGTATTCGCGGATCTGCTGCCGATAAAACGCCTTGCCATCGGGCAACGCTTCGGCGGCAATCGTCGTGCGCGCGTGCGGCACATAGTCGTCGCGGAAGAACTTGAGCAGTTTTACGTAGGCCGGCAGTACGCGCTCGCGGATCGCCTTGGCACAGGCGGCACGCAGCTTCGCCTGATCGCTGGCCGGAATCGTCGAAGGCAGTGCCGTGAACGGCTTGTAGAAATCGCTGTCTTCGGGTTTTTTGACATCGATATAGGTGGAAATGGATACATCGCGTCCGGCCAGCACGGCGCGCGGCACCGAGAAGCCGCGCTTGAGGCCGGCGCGCATGTTCGCAATCTGTTCGTCGAAGTAGCGCGGTACGTCGTTCAGGCGCGCGATGTAGTGCTCGGCTTCCTGCGGATTCTGCAGATGCCGGCCCGACATGAAACCCAGGTCGGACCAGAATTGCGAATCGCTGTTGAATGGCATCTCATACGCGCGAAAGCGCACGCTCGCAGCGAGGTTCTCAATCTGCGGTTTGTAGACGGCATAGTTGATGCGGTTCTCGGCCGACAATTCCGGCGCTGAAATCGCGGCGAGCTTGCGCAGCACTGCGTCCCAGTACGCCAATTGTTTTGCCTGCGTCGCGGCATCCACCCGCGGCAAGCGATCGTCGTACTTGCCGGCCTGCTGGTCTTCGTCTTCGATCCCCGGAAACTGCTCGACGCGCCACGCCCACTCGCTCTTGTACAAGGCGTCGAATCGAGCGTCGGCGGTTTCAGGTTTCGCCGGTTCTGCATGCGCCGCAACGACCGCAGCGGCGGCCAGCAACACAACGATGCACCACGACTTCATCGGATTCTTCCTTGGCAATGAATGGTGCATCATCGCAGAGTTTTACGGTGCGCGCTCCGCTTGCGGCGCGGCAATGCACTCGTCGCGCACCGCATCGTCGACGCTGGAATAATCCAGCGCGTTCGCCGCGGGCAACTGTTGCAGATTCGCGCGCGCCAGCGCGTTGCGCGCGCCGTCCTTGAGCCGCGCGATGCGAATCGACACACCGCGGCGCGCAAGCCAGTCGCAAAATTCACGCAGCACTTCGAGCGAGGTGCCGTCGAGATCCGGCGATTCCTCCAGGCTCAGCACGACCAGCTTCACGTCGTCGCGGCGCAACACCTGCTCGCGCGCCTGGGTCAGCAGCGGCTCGGCGTTGGCGAAGAACACCGGTTCTTCCGGCCGCAACACGAGCATGCCCGACACCGTCGCCGCCTTCGGATAGCGTGCCACGTTGACATAGTCGTGTTCGCCGACGCGGCCCAGCACCGACAGATGCGACATGGCGAGCGAACGCAACAGCAGTGCCACGTTGAACGCGATCGCGAACAGCAGACCGTCGAGCACGCCGAACGCCAGCACACCGAGCACGGCGGCGAGCGCGGGCAGATGGCCGCGGCGCCAGACGAAATATTGACGGAACTCGCTCATGCGCAGCGAGTGGCTGACCGCGTGGATGACGATTGCCGCGAGCACGGGCCGCGGCGTGCGCTCGATCCATGGCAGGAACAGCACGAGCAGAACGAGCACGATCAACGCGGCGCAGAACGCCGCCAGACGCGACCGTGCACCGGCCGCTTCGTTCGCTGCCGTCGCCGAATATCCCGCACCGACCGGCGTGCCTTGCAGCAATCCAGAGACGATGTTCGCGACGCCGAGCGCAACGAGGTCGCGATTTGGTTGCACACTGTCGTCGTGCTTGAGCGCGAATGTGCGGATCGCACCGTAGGATTCGGCGTAGAGGACGAACATCAGCGCAAATGCGAGCTCCCCGAGCGTCCACCATTGTTCGCGCGCCGGCCAGGCGAACTGCGGCAGGCCGAGGCTCAACGCAATCGCACCGGTGCGTTCGACCGCGTGGGCCGCGAGCCATGGCGATGCAACGATTCCCGCGACGATGATGACCAACGCGCCCGGCACGTTGCGCAGGCGCTCGAGCGCAAACAGCACGATCAGCGCGACAAGTCCGCAGCCGAGACTGAAGAGATGCCAGTCGCCGAGGTGCCGGCCAATTTCGCCGAGCTGCGGAAAAAAGCCGCCTTGCTGTGCATGCAAACCCACCAGATGCGGCCACTGCTTGACGATGATCACGAGCGCGAGACCGAACGTATAGCCGCGCAATACCGGCCGCGCGACCAGATTCGATATCGCGCCGAGGCGCAAGGCGCCCAGCACGATGAAAGCGATGCCGCTGCCAACGACTAGCAGCGAAGCAAGCGCGACGCGCTGGCCGAGGTCAGTGCCGGCGAGTGCGAACGTCGCCGCCGCCAGCACCGCAGCGGAGGAAGAGGTCGCGCTGACGACCGCATAGCGGCTGCGTCCGATCAATCCGTAACACACCAGACCCGCAAACAACGCGATCACGCCGGCTTGCGGCGGCAGGTTCGCCAAACCCGAATAGGCGACCGCTTCAGGCAGCAGCAAGCCGGCAATCGACAAACCCGCAAGCAGATCAGCCAGGCGTGATGGCGGCGGCGTTTCCATCGCAGCCTTATATCAAACCTAGCCGATGTCCGTGTCGCCGCCCATGGCCCTTACGTAAGCGACGAGGCCGCGCTCCGCAGTTTCGACAAAGGTTTCGCCAGTCGGCGCAAAGGTGGCGATGCGGTCGGGCCGGAAGCTGCGGAAATCCTCGCGCAGCCGGCACCACGCGCCGAGCGTCCACGCGCCGCCCCAAAACGCCAGGCACAATGGCTCGACCTCACGGGTGCTGGCTCGGCCGGATTCGTCGCGATAGTCCAGGCGCAGCACGCGATTGTCGGCGATCGCGGCATGCAGGCTATCGATGACGTCGGTTTCGATGCGGGCGCGCCGCGACGGGGCAAAGATGCGCGAGCGTTGCGTGCGGGCGCGCAGCTCCGGCGGCAGCACCGCCTCGATCTTGAGCAATGCCGCGCGCGCAGCCGCGGACAGGCGTGCGCCGGCGAACGCGCGCACGAAGCGTGAGCCGACGACGAGCGCTTCGAGCTCTTCAGCGTTGAACATCAGCGGCGGGATATCCGCGCCTTTGCGCAACACGTAGCCGACGCCGGCCTCGCCTTCGATCGGTACTCCTGAAACCTGCAGGTCGGCGACATCGCGATAAACCGTACGCAACGATACATTGAGGGTTTCCGCCAGGCGTCGCGCCGGCAGCGCCGTGCGGCGGCCGCGTAAAGCGTGGATGATCAGGAACAGACGGTCGGCGCGGCGCATGCAGGCATGATCGCCCAGCGCCGCGCCGAATGCCAAGATGTCTCACGCGTGCAATATCAGCACCGTGGCGTGGTAGGGCGCATCGATGCGCTGCGCCGATGCTGCATTCGCCAGCGCTATCGACTTCGCCGCCCAACCATCGCCGAGTTGATTGCGGAACAGCGCCGTGCCCGCTGCCGCCAGCGCCTGGGATTTGGCCAATGCTGCGAGTGCCGCTGCGCCTGGACCCGGTTGCCGCGGCGCCTTCATAGCGGCGACCACAGCCCGACGCGATTGCCTTCGCAGTCGCGGTACTGCGCGAAGTAACCCATGCCTTCGGGCAGGGCCGTGCGCGGCACCAGGGTGTCGCCGCCGTGCGTCTGCACGCGTTCGAGCACGGGCGCAAGGTTGTCGACGCCGATGTAGACCACGCTGCCCTGCACCGATGGCCGGCACTCGTCCATGGCAATGAGCGCGCCACTGGAATTGGGCTTGCCGCCGCCGCGCAGCACGGCCATGTCGGTGCCGCCGAAGTTTTCGCGCATGAGCGGCTGGGCGAGCACGGTTTCGTAAAAGCGCTGGGCGCGATCGAGGTTGTCGGTCGGGATTTCGAACCAGGCGGGAACGTTGGAATTCAACATGGCGCTATTCCTTTGCGAATGAGTGCGGATTGCACGCCGCGTACTCTGCGCCCGGGCTGCTGACAACATCCTGTCAGCAGGCTTGCCGCATGCGACAATGCGCCATCTCTTCTTCGAAAAGCGCGCCATGAAGAAACCGCTCAAGCCGATTTCGCTGACTCAATTCCTGATCGAGGAACAGCGCGACAAGCATCACATCAACTCCGACCTGCGCCTGCTGATCGAGGTCGTCGCGCGCGCGTGCAAGTCGATCTCGATCGCCGTCGGCAAGGGCGCGCTCGGCGGCGTGCTCGGTTCGGCCGGCACCGAAAACGTACAAGGCGAGGTGCAGAAGAAGCTCGACGTGCTGTCGAACGAGATTCTGCTCGAGGCGAACGAATGGGGCGGGCATCTCGCCGCGCTCGCGTCGGAGGAGATGGACGATCCGCATCCGATCCCACACCGTTATCCGAAAGGCGAATACCTGCTCGTGTTCGATCCGCTCGACGGCTCCTCGAACATCGACGTGAACATCTCCGTCGGCACCATCTTCTCGGTGCTGCGTTGCCCGAGCGGCGTGAAGGAGCCCGACGAAAAAGCCTTCCTGCAGCCCGGCACCAAACAGGTCGCCGCCGGTTACGCGGTGTATGGATCGAGCACGATGCTCGTGCTCACGCTCGGCGATGGCGTGCACGCGTTCACGCTCGACCGCGAACTCGGCAGCTTCGTGCTCACGCAACGCGGCCTGAGTATCCCCGCCGATACGCGCGAGTTCGCGATCAACATGTCGAACCTGCGCCACTGGGAAGAACCAATGCGGCGCTACATCGAGGAGCTACTTGCCGGCAAAACCGGTCCGCGCAAGAGCGATTTCAATATGCGCTGGGTCGCTTCGATGGTCGCCGATGTGCATCGCATCCTCACGCGCGGCGGCATCTTCATCTATCCGCGCGACCTGAAGGACAAGAGCAAGCCGGGCAAGCTGCGGCTGATGTACGAGGCCAATCCGATGGCGTTCATCGTCGAACAGGCCGGCGGCGCGGCGACGACGGGCCTCGTGCGCATCCTCGATGTGCAGCCGGAATCGCTGCATCAGCGCGTACCGGTGTTCCTCGGCTCGAAGAATGAGATCGAGCGCGTGACTGCCTACCACCGCGAAGCGCAGCGCGCCTAGAACAGTTCGCCTTGCGGCGTGATCGCACGCGGCGGGGTGAACTTCGATAAATCCAGCGGCACGTCGCGACCGCGGCCGAACCCCAGTTTTCGCGTGGTTACAGTGAAACGCTGGCGGATCAGTTCGGCGAACTCGCCTTCGCCGCGCATGCGTGAGCCGAAACGCGGATCGTTGTCACGGCCGCCGCGCATCTGACGCACGAGACTCAACACGTGTTCGGCGCGCTCGGGGAAATGTAGTTCCAGCCATTCGCGTACCAGATCCTTCAACTCCCACGGCAGGCGCAGGATCGTGTAGCCGGCCATGCGCGCGCCCGCGGCGCGCGCGCCTTCGAGGATCGCCTCCATCCAGCGGTCGGTCAACATCGGGATGATCGGCGCCACCATGACGCCGCATGGCACGCCGGCATCGGATAGTGCCTTCAGCGCCGCGATGCGCCGATGCGGCGCGCTCGCGCGCGGTTCGAGTTTCGCCGAGAGCTTGTTGTCGAGCGAGGTGATCGAAACGAAGGCATAGACGAGGTGCTCGCGCGCCAGCGCGACGAGCAGATCGAGGTCGCGTTCGATCAACGCGTTCTTCGTGATCACCGTGACCGGATGCCGGCATTGCAGCATCACTTCGAGTATCTGGCGCGTGATCCGGTAACGGCGCTCGATCGGCTGGTACGGGTCGGTATTCGCACCCAGATTGATCGGACTGACGCGATAGCTTGGTTTCGCCAGCTCGGCGCGCAGCAGTTCGACCGCATTGGTCTTCGCGAACAGCTTGGTCTCGAAGTCCAGCCCCGGCGACAGATTCAGGTACGCATGCGATGGCCGTGCGTAGCAATAGATACACCCGTGCTCGCAGCCGCGGTATGGGTTGATGCTTTGCTCGAACGGAATATCCGGCGACTCGTTGCGGCTGATGATCGAACGCGCGCGCTCCTCGGTGACGGTCGTGGCCGGATGCGGCGCGGGTTCTTCTTCGCGTTGCCAACCGTCATCGAACGCTTCGAGCTTTGCCGACTCGAAGCGGCCTTCCGAATTCGACGCCGCGCCGCGGCCCTTGATGCGTGTCGGCTGATTCATGCGCCAGGAGTATGCGCCGCGACCGTCTCAGCGGCTGCGATCAATTCTCCGCGAGCGCCCTTTGTGCTTCCCGGCCGCTGAGCTTGTGCCAGACGCGGCGCAGGAAACGCAACAGCTTCGGCACGAACCAGATCACGAACGCGAGAAATACGCCGAGCAGAACGAGGAATGCCAGCGGGTGATGGAACACCAGCCACAGGCCACCGAGCAGCATGCCGTCCTCGCCGAAACTCGCGGTCCAATTGCTGAACGGCTCCGGCGATGTATTGATCGCCGCGCGCGTGCCGGCTTTCATCAAGTGCGTGCCACCGGTGATCGCACCACCGAGAATCGCCGCGACCAATTGCGCGTCGGGTCCGGCATCGCCCATCGCGCCCCAGGCCAGCATCGCGCCGATCGGGATGCGGATGAACGTGTGGATCGAATCCCAGGCGGAGTCGAAACCGGGAACCTTGTCGGCGAGGAACTCGGCGAGCAGCATGATGCCGGACGCGATCAGGACCCCGTCGTGTTCGAGCAGCAGCAAGTGCTCGGGCAGATGCACGTAGCCCAAGCGCCCGAGCAGGCCGACGATGAAAACCGCGGCGTACATGCGCACTCCGCTGGCCCAGGCCAGGCCAGCAGCAAGGGCCAGTGTTTGCAGATGTTCCATGACCGCTCCGCGGCGAGGAAAACCGCGCGAATTCTACGCGCGCCCGGCTGAACAGCGCGTACGCCTCTCATCGGCGAACCTTGCCTTCGATCCGGGGCAACTCGCACAAATCGCTCTTCTATGGCAGGATTTTCGGATCGTGACCAAGGGAGGCTCACCATGCGCTGGATTCTGCTGTTGGTCGCCCTTGGCGCTTTTGCGCTGGCATTTTCGACCAAGTCACCCGGACTTATGGGCTTTTGTCTCGTACTTGGTATAGGCCTGCTGTTTGCGGCCTTGTTCGCATTCGCGGCGGAAAGGATTGCCTCCACTTCGCGCCCCGATGCCGTGTTGCTGACCGACAAGGACATCACCGCGCTGCGCAAGAGCGTCCGCAAACCGGCGCCGAATCCGCCGGCAGCGCCTCCCGTGGCGGACGAGTAGCGACCCAACGAAAGGGCCGGCGCGAGCCGGCCCTTTTTTTTAAAGTGCGCGTCGCCTATTTGGAGATGTCCACGTCCTTGGTCTCGCGCAGCAACAGTGTGCCGATGACGAACGTCATCGTGGCGACGATCACCGGATACCACAGGCCCGAATACGGGTTGCCGCTTGCGGCGACGAGTGCGAACGCGGTCGCCGGCAGGAACCCGCCGAACCAGCCGTTGCCGATGTGATACGGCAGGCTCATCGACGTGTAGCGGATACGCGTCGGGAACAGCTCGACGAGCCACGCCGCGATCGGCCCGTACACCATCGTCACGTAGATCACGAGGATCGTCAGCAGCAGCAGCACCATCGGCTTGTTGACGCTCGCGTCATCCGCCTTGGCGGGATACCCCGCGCCTTTCAGGGCTTCCGCGACCTGTTTGTTGAACCCATCGGCCTGGGTCTTGAACGCCGCGGCTTCCATGCCCGTGCCTTCGAATGAGCTGATCGGTGCGGCATCGCCGATCTTCACGCTGGCGACCGTCCCGGCCGGCGCCTCCTGCTTCGTGTAAGCGACGCCGGATTTGACGATCTGCGTCACCGCGATGTCGCAGGAATTGGTGAATTTCGCGCCGCCGATCGGATCGAACTGCGGCGTGCAGGCGGCCGGGTCGGCGATGACCGTCACCGGATGGGTTTGCGTGGCGGTCTCGAGCGCGGGATTCGCGTAATGCGTCAGCGCCTTGAAGATCGGGAAGTAGGTCAGCGCCGCGATCAGGCAGCCGGCCATGACGATGACCTTACGGCCGATCTTGTCCGACAGCGCGCCGAACACGATGAAGAACGGCGTCGCGATGATCAGCGACAGCGCCACGAGCACATCTGCGGTATCGGCGTCGACCTTGAGCGTCTGCAGCAGGAAGAAGCGCACGTAGAACTGGCCGCCGTACCAGACCACGGCCTGACCGGCGGTGGCGCCGAGCAGCGCGAGCAGCACGATCTTGCCGTTCGCCCAGTTGCCGAACGACTCGGTGATCGGCGATTTCGAGCCTTTGCCTTCCGCCTTCATCTGCTGGAACATCGGCGACTCCTGCAATTGCAGGCGGATGTAGACAGATACCGCCAGCAGCAGGATCGAAACGAGGAACGGTATGCGCCAGCCCCAGTCCGCGAACGCTTCCTTGCCCAGGCTCGTGCGGCACACCAGCAACACGATCAGCGACAGAAAGAAGCCGAGCGTCGCGGTCGTCTGGATCCAGCTCGTGTAGACACCGCGCTTGCCCGGCGGCGCGTGTTCGGCCACGTACGTCGCCGCACCGCCGTATTCGCCGCCGAGCGCCAGGCCCTGCAGCAAGCGCAGCGTGATCAGCGCTATCGGCGCGGCGATGCCGATCGAAGCATACGTCGGCAGCAGGCCGACGAAGAACGTCGACAGACCCATGATCACGATCGTGATCAGGAACGTGTACTTGCGGCCGATCAGGTCGCCGAGGCGGCCGAAGATCAGCGCACCGAACGGGCGCACGAAGAAGCCTGCCGCGAACGCCAGCAACGCGACGATAT
>Ga0157379_10000643_pt1 | contig 28165 bp, 28 predicted proteins | sample S25metaG_FD_121802 | JGI IMG/M metagenome (GOLD analysis project Ga0157379, IMG submission 121802) | Switchgrass rhizosphere microbial communities from Kellogg Biological Station, Michigan, USA - S2-5 metaG | ecosystem: Host-associated > Plants > Roots > Rhizosphere > Soil | place: USA... | reverse complement strand
CCCAGCCATATGTATTCTTAAGTTGGGCGATTTGTGCCCAGGTCATGTAGCTGGCGTCAGTATTAGCGCGACAAGAGTTTGGAATAGTAGTCATGCCAACGCAGTTAGTGATGACATAATCTGTCCCTTTAAAACCATATTTAGCCAGTGTCGGGGCTGCATCGGTAACCGCACTACTGTAGCCATCATCAAATGTAAAAGACACCTTAGCTGAAGGTGTCGGGTTTGTGGTGGCAGCTAAAGCTCGCATTGGAGCAATAAGTGCGAATGCACCTAAGAATGCGATGGCTAAAATACTGCTACTCATTCGCAATAATTTCATAACTCTCTCCTATCATTACTCTCCATTTAATATTATACCCCTGTCCATTATTAACAGATACGCTACGGTGTTAAGTGATTAGCGTGTGGTAATATATAATAAAAAAGTAGGCAATACAAGAAAATGTGGGAGAAGGTGAATATATGCGAGGATTCAAACCATTTCTGCAGCCATTTTTGGGGCACACTAAAGTTGTAACCGTTGGGTTTGTAATTCCTGTCGTTGCTTTTAGCTTTTTCTTTATGCACTCACACTGGTGGAGAGGGCTTTTCCACCACACTCATACCAGTACGGCTGCGACACAATCGCCATCTGCTAATGCTAACGTAGTTCAAACTGGCTCTACTATTTTTACTTTTGACAAAAATGATTGGCGCAGTGTTCCAGGTGTCGCAATTACAAATGACGGTGTGCAAGTTGTAGGTGTGGCGCGATCAATTGTGAATCAAGATGGGACGCCAAACCAAACTAATCCCCCAATAGATGTAAATGGCCCACATATTCAGATATCTGGGGATTTTAGTGTGAAGGCTTCATTGAAGAACGCTGTTAGTGGAGGGGCGGTTTTCACCGTATATGGTTCCACACCAGTTATTTATGATGAATGGCGACACGAATCCCCAACTGTCCGCGTGGAAGTTACTAAAACAGGAGTCACAGTCAAAGTTTGGAAAGGAACGAGCGATAACCCATCAACCACACAGACTTTTGCGACAAATGTCTCGGAAGATATGGACCTCACTTTACAAAGATCAGGTGGGCAGCTGATTATTTTAGTCAACGACGTAGAAGCGGGTAAGATTAAGGATCAAGGTATTTTTAAAACGAACCAACTATGGTTCGGTGTTGATGGTCAGAGTTTGAGCGCAATGTGGACTCTCAAAAATCTGCAGGTTGTGCCGCTCAACGGGGGCACAATCACAGCCGTAGCGCCCCTAGCACTCATTGCTCCTCATGAAAGTGCAGATGCTTTCCGCAATCTTCTGGCAGCAAAATCCACAACCAAAATTGGGTCGGCAATTGCGCTTTATCCGCTGCTGAGTGATCCAAATTATCGAGCACTTGCCATAGGACAATTCAACATGTGGACACCAGAAAATGAGATGAAGCCGCAATTCTTACATCCACAACCCAATGTTTATACATTTGGCGAAGCTGACTTACTAGTTGATACAGCATTAGCTAACGATATTGCCATCCATGGGCATACATTAGTGTTTGGGGAGGCTAATCCCAAGTGGATGGAAGATACTCCCGTTTCACAACGCCAACAAGTTATGACTGACCATATTACCACTGTTGTTGATCACTTTAAGGGGAAAGTTGCGGAATGGGACGTGGTGAACGAACCCCTGGCCGATTACGATTTTTTTGAAGAGGGATCTAAAGAGCTCAGGAATCATATCTGGTACCAAGCTATGGGTGAAAAGTACATTGATATTGCTCTCAAAACTGCCCATACTGCCGATCCCAATGCCAAACTTTACATCAACGACTATGGTTTGGAAGAAGATGGCGAGCGCTGGGATGCCATGATCGGTTTGCTGCATAGATTACAACAGCGCGGCGTGCCGATAGATGGTATTGGTTTCCAATCTCATGTGTACGAAAAGGGCGATGAAGTAAACAAAGCAGTACTCGCGGCTCATATCGCTCAATTGGCCAAAATGGGCCTAAGCGCTCGTGTTTCCGAACTTGATGTCCACGGGGACAATGCTACTTTGCAAGCTGCACAGTACAATGACATATTATCTGCCTGTCTGTCGCAGGCCACTTGTACAGCTTATAGCACCTGGGGTTTTACCGATCGATATGGCTCTACAACAGAGTACCATGCTTATCCTTTTGAGTACGGCGACGACCTAATGTGGGACAGCGGTTTGCGTCCTAAACAGGCCCAGGCTGCCGTACTATCGTTCCTTAAAACATTATAAACATAAAATAAGCATAAGCGGTTTATAAAATATACTTTACAAAAAGTCATATTTGTATATAATATAAACCGTATTAGTGATGGTGGGGCCATAGAGGTCGGGCATATGGTTCTAAAAGCACTATAACGATTAACTTTAAAGGAGAGAAACATATGTACACTACTACTGTTGTTCTCGGCGCTGCAGCAACTACTGCTGGCGCAGTCGTATTGCCAAACACTGGTGCAAACCATGTTGTAGCAATCGTATCAGTTATTAGTATTGCAGTTGGTGTAGTAGCAATGCTCACCAGTGCTGCCCGTCTAGTAGCTAAAAAAGCTTACAAGGCTTAAATAGCCCTAAAGCTTTCAAAATAAAGAGGGAAAAGTTACTTTAAAAGACTTTTTCCTCTTTTTCTAAGGTGGAAACTATGAAATTACGTTTTTATGCATTAATTGGGCTCATGTTCATTGCGGCGGGACTCCTTATGGGTTACCAGCCTTTTATGAATTACTGGCATGAAAAACATCAGCATTTTGTTAGCACTCAGAATTTCGCTACCGCAGTTGCTGCTTCGGCTCCCAAGACTCCAACACCGACTCCAACACCGGTGGCTCGAATCGAAGGTAATCCGGTAAAAATCGAAGTTCCAAGCGCCAACATAAATCTTTCGGTCATCAAAGGATATTACAACCCTAAGACCCAGACGTGGACTTTGACTAACAACAAGGCTCAATACGCTGTGATGACGCCGTGGGCCAACAATACAGAAGGCAATACCTTCATTTATGGCCATGATATTCCCCAGGTCTTTGCGCGACTAAATCGCATTAAGCCTGGCGATAAGGTGATTCTCACGACCGACAATAACCACCGCTTTACTTATAGTTTCCGCAGTGCTTACGAAACCACGCCTCGGGATGACTCACTGTTCCACTACACAGGCGCTCCAATATTAACTCTCCAGACATGTTCGGGCTTATGGTCACAGAACCGCAAGCTGTTTACATTTGACCTTGTGGAGGCGGTGTAGATTATGCAAGACCTACTCCTGACAGTATTTTTGACAGTTGGTGCAATTAACTTGGTGCACATGGGTCTCTACATTGGCGGGGCTAATGTGTACGATATGTGGCAATTTCGCCGCAGCAAACATAAACCTATACGACGCCACGACGTTAAATCCCCATTAGTAACAGTTATCGTCCCAGCACACAACGAAGAAAAAGTTATTGAGCGTTGTTTGGATTCTATCCGCACAAACACCCATCGCAAGATAGAGGTTATTGTTCATAACGATAACAGTACAGATGCGACTCGTAAAATTGTTGAAGCATACAAAAAGCAACATCCAAAGCTAAAACTCCGCCTGGTAAACCGTCGAATTCGCGCTGGTAAAGGTGGTGGTGTTAACTACTGTGCCCAGAAGTATGCTAAGGGTGATTTAGTGATGACTTTGGATGCCGACTGTATCCTGCACCCGCGGGCTATTCACAATGCTACACAGTACTTTGATAACGATAAGATTGTCGGTGTGGCCGCCAATGTCCGTATTATGGACAGTCCTACCGTCCTAGGCCTGTTGCAAAAGTTTGAGCATATGATAGGCTACCGCTCGAAGAAGTTCTACGCCATCACTAATAGCGAATTTATCATTGGCGGTGTGGCCTCGACTTATCGCCGTGAAATCATGAAAGAAGTCGGTTATTACGATACTGATACGCAGACCGAAGATATTGGGTTGAGTATGAAGATGATTGCATCTGGTAACCGTGCGCGCCGCATTATCTACGCTGACAATGTTGTGGCCAGCACCGAAGGTGTGCAGACCTTTAGGGCACTCATGAAACAGCGTTACCGTTGGAAGCTGGGTATGCTGCAGAATCTACTAAAGTACAAGCACTTGTTTGGCAATCCACGCCGCCAATACAGTAAGGCACTAACACTCTACCGCGTGCCAATGGCCTTCTTGAGTGAGTTCTTCCTCGTTTTAGAACCATTCATCCTGGCTTACGTTGTTTACCTATCGATCGTTTATAACACAACGGGGCTGTTTGTTGGGGCTTACCTAACAATCACACTGTATGTTCTGTGGAACATTTGGCCTGACGAGCACAGCAGCGTAATGCGTAAAATTGCCCTAAGTCTGTATTCGCCAATCATGTACTTCATTTTCTACCTCATGGACATTGTGCAGGTAGTAGCTATTTTCCGTTGCTTGATCCACCCAGGTGATGTCCTTCTCCGTTCTAAAGATAAAGCCAAAGATATTTCTTGGACTTCTCCAGAACGTGCCGGCAATGCCGTTGCGGCTAGTTTATAGTTCGTGAATAACGCTAATATGCGCACCGAGACTATTGAGTCTGAGGGCTAGATCTTCATATCCGCGATTGATCGTATATACATTACGCAGCATGGAAGTGCCGGGAGCTGCCAGCATTCCTATGAGGAGCATCACGGCCGGCCGGATACCGCTAGGGCAAACAATGTCAGCTGCTCTCCACCGTGTTGGTCCGCTAATGAATACGCGGTGAGGATCAGCAAGCTCTAGGTCGACGCCAATCTTTTTTATTTCGGTGTACATCAATGCTCGATCTTCGTAGACCCAGTCATGAATCAGGGTACGGCCCTTAGCCACAGCGGCAATTGGTACAAAATAGGGGAGATTGTCGATATTAAGACCAGGGAAGGGGCGCCCATAGAGTTTTTCTTCTGGTGCACGCAGTTCGCCGTGATGCTGATGAATTGTAATATCAACTAGATTAGTGTGAGTATTATCGGCTTTATAGACTTCGCTGATGTCGTACTTTAGTCCCATCTTTTCGAGCTTCAAAAGTTCTAATTCTAAGAAGTCGATAGGAGCCCTGCGAATCGTGATAGAAGAATCTGTTGTCACGGCTGCCGCGATAAAAGTCATAGCCTCCACAGGATCTTCGCTTGGTGAGTAAGTGACATTTTTCTTGATGTCTTTAACGCCGCGCACTTTTAGGGTGCTGGTCCCAATACCATCTATTTTGACACCTAACTTCTGCAAGTAAAAACACAGATCCTGCACCATGTAGTTGGCGCTGGCCATCTTGATAATGGTTTCTTGTTCGAATCGGGCAGCGGCCATCAGGATATTTTCGGTAGTTGTATCACCTGATTCGTAAAGGACAATCGGGCGCTTCGCCGCATGTTTTTTTGTCGTAACATGGTAGTGCCCACTCTTAGCCAGAATATCAACCCCAAATTCTTCCAGAGCATAAAGATGTGGCAGAACGGTGCGTTTACCCAGCTCACAGCCTCCTGCGTAAGGAATTTTGAACTCACCACTAACGTGCATTAATGGGCCTATAAACATAATAACGCTGCGCGTCTTCTTGGCGGCTTCTTTATGCATGTCCTCAAATTTGAAGTTAGCTGGGGGTTTAATCTCTAGATCATTACCTGGTAGCCACTTGATGCTCACGCCAATACTCTGCAGAACTTCTACAAGACGGTTTACTTCTTCGATGCGGGCAATATTCTTTAAGCGGGTAGTACCTTTATTGAGCAAGCTGGCACAAAGGAGGGCTACAGCGGCGTTTTTGCTAGTTTTTATGCTAACTTCGCCATGCAGCTTATGGCCACCCTCAACTTTGAGGTTAATAGCTCCGGGATTAATACTCAGAATCTGCTTATTGAGGACATCGCTAATACGACCTAGAGTTTCTAGGCTAAGGTTTTGTTTGCCATGCTCGATACGATTAACCGCCGATTGGCTAGTATGAAGTGACTGGGCAAACTGTAACTGTGTTAAGCCACGTTCTTGACGAATCTGGTAGATTAATGCACCAATTTGCTCATTTGCTGTTGGCATATAGCTAATAGTATATCACACAGGGTATGTTCTGAGGCAAATAGTTAGTAAAAAAACTTACAGCCCAGCTGACAATTAAGAGTCTATAATGCAGGCAAACTAAGCAAGGAGAACGTGTATGAACATCGTCGCATGGATAATTTTTGGAGCAATAGCTGGGTGGATCGCTTCAATGATCATGAAAACTGATGCCGAACAGGGCGCTATTGCTAATATTGTCGTGGGAATCTTGGGTGCGGTCATTGGTGGATTCTTGATGCAAATGATCGGGGGGAGTGGTGTGACAGGCTTTAATATCACTAGCTTTCTCGTCGCCATTGTCGGTGCTGTAATTCTGCTGGCTATATACAAGGCTGTTCGCAAGAACGCTTAAGTAAATTACGCCAATATAGCAAAAGAGGCTCTTAACGGGGCCTCTTTTGCTATAATGACTTTATGATTTAACGTGCTTTTTACACCGGCCAAAACAGGAAGTAAAAAAAGAGGGACTTTACTATGCACGACAAGACTATTTGGGATTTGATACAGAAAGAGGCTAAGCGCCAGCTCGAGGGTTTGGAAATGATTCCGAGTGAGAATCATACATCTGGAGATGTTTTGAAGGCCCTAGGTTCACGGCTCACTGATAAATATTCGGAAGGTTACCCAGGCGCTCGTTATTACGGCGGGTGTGAGTTTGTGGATGAGATTGAGAATATTGCTCGCGACCGCGCTAAGCAACTTTTTGGCGCAACACATGCCAACGTGCAGCCGCACTCTGGCTCACCGGCTAATCTGGTAACTTACTATGCTTTGATGGATCCAGGTGACACACTCATGGGTTTGAGTCTAATTCATGGTGGGCATATGACACACGGACTTAAACTTAACTTCTCCAGCACATTTTATAAAAGTGTGCAGTACCATGACAGCAAAGATGGATACATTGATATTGATGAAATGTACAAACTCGCCAAAGAACACAAACCAAAAGTGATTGTTACTGGCGGTAGTGCCTACCCTCGCGTTTATGAGTGGGCGAAGTATAAAGAAGTGGCTGACTCAGTCGGGGCTTTTATGGTGGCCGACATGGCTCATGTGGCCGGGCTGGTTGCGGGTGGCGTTTACCCAAGCCCTGTTGGCATTGCGGATGTGGTCACAACCACGACCCACAAAACACTGCGTGGCCCGCGCGGAGCGATAATTCTCGCCAATGGCCTTCCGTCAAATCCTCTAAAGGCCGTAGAACGTACCAAAGAAAATATTCCGACGCTTATTGACCGTGCGCTTATCCCTGGGCTTCAAGGTGGCCCCCACAATCACCAGACGGCAGCTATTGCTGTTGCGCTCGAGGAAGCTATGCAGCCGGCATTCAAAGTCTATGCTCAGCAAGTCCTAGACAATGCTCAAAAATTGGCTCAGGAACTGCTGAAAAAGGATTACGTGCTTGTCACTGGCGGTACGGACTCACATCTACTACTCATTGACCTGACTAATAAGGGCATTAGCGGCAAAGAGGCCGAAAAAGCTCTGGGCAAATCAGGCATTACAGTTAATAAGAATACGATTCCTTTTGATCCGCGCTCACCGTTTGACCCTAGCGGCGTGCGCCTCGGTACACCAGCCTTAACGACGCGAGGCATGAAGGAAAACGAAATGGTCCAAATTGCCGAATGGATCGACACTGCGCTCAAAAATAAAGATGATGATAAAAAACTGGCAGCTCTTCGCGCGGAAGTGAAGAAACTAGCTGTACAATTCCCGTTGCCAAGTGACAATTAAGGCTGTTCTTCCAATAAAGCTATTGCTTGTTTAGCCCTCTAAGTTTATATTCAGAATTAATGAAGAAAAAACTGAGTAGCAGGGGTTTTGGCGTCATCGAAGGCTTGCTCATTTTCGTTATTGTGGGACTCATTGGGAGTGTCGGATGGTATGTATATAAAATGCATACTGATGATAGTAAGTCCACTCCAAGTGTGACCGCCAATGGTACTACGACTCAAAAAGTATCCTCCGCTTCTAAAACTGTTGATCCATACGCAGGATGGCAAGAACACTGCTCAAGCTCTAGTAAAGTTTGTTTTAGGTATCCCAGTGACTGGACTTTTACGCCAGAAACCCCGGATGATTATTACACCTCCGATCCGAATGTTGATAAGACAGCTTTTGATCAAGCTAAACTCACTAGTCCTAACGGCACTAGTATAAGTTGGGCAGACGACGTCCAGGGTATAGGTGGGGCATGTGACCAAGGAGTAGATCCGAATACTTTCATAAAGAAAGTAGAACCAACAAAAGTTGCTGGTGTTTATTTGATCGAAACAACTGTCTCGAATAAGTTAAGTAGTGTTGGCTTGGTTTCTAAAGTGAATGAGTACACTCCAGAAATCAAGATTGGCGACACGGGAACCTGCACGTTTTACACTTTATTTAAAACAAGCAGTTCATCCAAAATATTGCTTCTTGAAGCAAGAAATGAAGCTATTAAAGGTAATGATCTGAGTACTGTCGAGAAAATCCTCCTGACATTTCACAATCAGATCTAATTAGGCTTTGCGGCGGAGGAATTTGAGGCCGGACCAGTCAACATCAACAGCAACTACTTTAGTATCTACCCAGCCTAAGGGCAAGATAACATCGCGTAAATCTTGTTCGGAAATGCGGGAGGGGACATCTTCTTTAGTAGGGCTAGCTAGTCCGGAAATGATGTCGTTAGGATGAGATACGGTATGTTCCTTAACGAGGGTGCTAGTCTTCTTGGGCCAGCTAATCCAGACGCCGTATTTGACATCTACAAAACTAAGAGCACCAGCGAGGGCTTCTAATTCCTGGCGGTCCATCACAAACATATGCAGCCAATCGGCCGGTAGAGTCTTAGAATCCTCTATGTTAGCGTGCTTGAGAAATTGGCGAAACCATTCAGGTTCTTGGACGGTCATAACGGTTTGACCTGGTTTGTAGCCTAATTTTTCGGCAAGACTTTTGCCTGAGTAGCCTGCAGTTTTCATGTAAATAACTCCGGTTCTTGCTCTAGTGTAACACCAAACAGATCATGGACTTTGTCGGTTATCTTACTCTTAAATTTGAGTAAATCTGCTGTGGTGCTGGCAGATTCATTGACTAAAACTAATGCCTGCTTGGGCCAGATGGCCATACCCGTTTCTGGGTCATGAATACCCTTGAAGCCAGCAATTTCGATGAGTTGCCCGGCGTACAGCTTGAGCTGACCATCATCCGTTTGGTGACTTTTGAGGTCTGGATGTTTTTGCAATAGTTTTGCAAATACTTCCTGTGAAACATGCGGGTTGTAGAAAAATGATCCGCAATTAGCCACAGTTCTGGGGTCAGGAAGTTTACGTGTGCGAATAGCAATAACTGCTTGGCGAATCTGTGAAATTGTTGGTTTGGTAATCTCATGTTCATCCAGAAAAGCGGCAACATCGGTATAGTACGGTGGCTGAACCGTGGGTTTTTTAGAAAGTCTAACAGTCACAGAGGCAATCAGGAATTTTCCTTTATCCTGTCGGTTGAAACGGCTCGCTCGGTACGAAAAGTCGCACTCCTTAGGCTTTAGAGTAACAATTTGGTTTTGCTCAAGATCAAAAGCCCGGAGTTCCACGATGCTGTCAGATATTTGCTGGCCGTAAGCACCGATATTTTGCACTGGTGCGGCGCCCACAGTTCCTGGTATCAAACTCAATGTCTCTACGCCTGAAAGATTCTGGCTGACGGTAAGAGCTACAAACTCATCCCATATCTCACCACCTCCAACTTTGAAGGTTACCAACTCTTTGTCACTGGCTACTTCGTCATGCCCGAGGATTTTGTTAACAATAATCAGCCCATCATAGCCCTCGTCGCCAAAAACGATGTTAGCTCCGGTCCCTATCATCCTTAAAGGAAGATCTTTGTCGCGAGCCCACCGTACCGCCTCAACTAATTCATCTTCAGTTTCAACAGGTACCAAAAATTTAGCCGGCCCACCAAGCCGCATGGTCGAAAAATCCTTAAGCAGTACATCTTGTTGGACATTTATCATCTAGACTAAAGTATATATGCTTTTATCTTTGGCATAAACCTCGTAAAATATATAGGGAAGGAGAAAAGTAGTTATGGCGAATTCAAACCCTTACGGCAACATTGGTATGCGTCTGCGGCGTCTCCGCGAGGCGGCTGGCGAAGAAGTGCGTGAAGTTGCCAGTGCTATCGAAGTATCTGAGGAAGAAATGTCCTCGTACGAGCGCGGCCAAAAAAAGCCCGAAGAAGATATTTTATTGCTCCTGATCAACCACTTTGACCTCCAAGATGATGATGCTCTTCGTTTATGGGAACTTGCTGATTATGATGGTGATATAGAGCTACAGGCCGAGCAAAAGCTGCGCGGCGGCCAAAATACCATGCTGATTATGCCGGTAGACATGCGGATTACTTATACCGATATGGTGCAGGTGAGTGCTAATAATTACGGAATCGTGGTGAACTTCTTACAAGGTCTTGGTCCTACTGGGCAGCCATTGCCTGTCGCGCGTGTTGGGATGAGCTATGACCATGCCGAAAGTGTCATTAAAGTATTATCCGATACTCTCAAGCAAGCCAAAAATGGCAAGCAGCAAAAACACCTGCCGTCTCCAAAAAATTCCGAAGAAGCTTAAACCCTTAGATTATTTCTTGATTGTTTCGCTGTAGACAAAGCTAGCAATAAGGCCACCCACAAATGGTCCGATAAGATACAGCAAGATGTTAGATAGATGGTGAGACAAATAGGTGAAGTTGTAGAGGTTAGGGCCTAAGCCAACCGCTGGATTAAAAGCTCCGCCAGATATAGGACCGACAGAATAGGCCCCTACAAGGAGAGCGAAACCTATTGCCAAACCGTAATACTGATTGCCAGCAACCTTTTTGTTTACAGCCGTGTGAAGTACGACGCTAACCAGCAGAAATGTGAAGAGTATTTCTGCCAGAAGGGCAGCGCCAAAACTAAACCCATGGCCCGGGGTAACTATCATTTTATCGCCGCGTAACACTTGATACACTGCGGCCGCTGCCAAGGCAGCCAGTAGTTGTATTAGCATATAATATCCGGCTTCTCGGGTGCTTATTTTCTTCTGAATCCAGATACCTAAAGTCACAGCTGGGTTATAGTGCGCCCCCGAAATGTAACCGCCCATGTAGACCAAGACTGCTAGAACGGCGCCAATAGCCAGCGGGTTGGCCGATAAACCGACTGTTAATACTAAAAAGAACGTCCCGATAAACTCGATGATGTACTTACCCATATAAATACCCCCGTGCTACGTTGATAATTTCACTATAGCACTTTTTGGGAGGATGCAATTGCTTCCCGGCAGTAAAATTTAATCGATTTAGACAAATCATATTTTGGGCTGTCTAGATCTTGCTCGCTGAGCCACTGAATTGCAGTATGCTCATCGGAAATTATGTGACGGTTATTTTTAGCACGGGCAAAGTAGATTAATGCAATATGTTTATGGGGCGGATTTGCATCATGAACATCCATATAGTTGGGCGTCAGCAGATGCTTAGTGCCCGTTGTCTCAATGTCAGGTTTGCTGCTGAGGATATCAACATCTAAACCGGTTTCTTCCTGTATTTCCCTGAAAAGAGCCGTTTCCGGATCTTCGTTGAGCTCAATATGGCCACCCATAGGTATCCACTTGTCATATTTTGGGTGGTTAACCAGTAAAACTTTATCTTCGTGCACAATAAAGACAGTAATTACAAAATCATAAAGTTCGTGTATATGGGGCATGCGTTAACTATAGCAAATAAACCTAGTCATTTGTCCGCCATGTGATCTTACTGCTGTTCTAATCTGTTACAATATGTGGCATGTCAGAAATGAGCTTTGCGGAAGCCGAAACGATAATCACAAATGCGGTAGGTAATACTCAGCGTTTAAAGGCCGACTACAATTTGGATCGCATGCAAAAAATCATGCTGGCACTAGGCAACCCTCAGGATAAAGTTAAGGTTGTGCATGTGGCGGGGACATCAGGCAAGACCTCTACCAGCTACTTTATTGCCTCCTTGCTGCAGATGAATGGTAAAAAAGTCGGTCTAACGGTTTCGCCCCACATCGAAAGTATTCGGGATCGGGTGCAGATAAACCTGGTTCCGCTAAGTGAGCAACACTTTGCTGAATATTTTGCTGAATTTTGGCAGGTAGTAGAGGCAACCCATATCGAGCTAACGTATTTTGAGATTTTGGTAGCTTTTGCTTATTGGGTATTCGCAAAAGAGGAAGTGGACTATGCGGTTGTAGAAGTTGGGTTGGGAGGCTTGCTCGATGGCACAAATGTCGTGATGCGAGAAGATAAAGTCTGCGTCATAACTGACATTGGGTTTGATCACGTAGCCATATTGGGTAACACTTTGCCAGAGATTGCCGCTCAGAAAGCCGGTATTATTCAGCAAAACAACCTCGTATTAACATATGAGCAAGATCCGCAAATTATGGAGCAAATTACTACAAGAGTTGGTGTCAAAAAAGCTCACTTAGAAATAGCAGCGCCAGAAGTCTCGTCCGATCTGCAGACTGCCGTTCAGAATCTTCCACTCTACCAACAACATAACTGGCAACTGGCCTACTCTGTCTGGATGGCAATAAAAGAGCTCGACAACCTGAATGATCTGAGTAATGATCAACTCGCAAAAACGATGATCACAGTGCCCGGACGACAAGAAGTTTATGAAAAAAACGGGAAAACCATTATTCTGGACGGTGCTCACAACCCCCAAAAAGCCGAAGCCCTAGCTGCAAGCCTGGCCCAAAAATACCAGGGGCAGAAGTTTGCCCTTGGCCTGGCTATCAAGGAAGATAAAGATTACCAAGCAACGTTGAATATTCTTTTACCGCTAGCCACTAAAGTTATTGCAACCAAACTTATGGGGTCACAAGATATTCTGTTTAACAGTGTGGCCACCGAAAAGATAGCAAAAGTTTGCGAGAAGTATTCGTTGCCGTTTGGGTATAAAGAGGATCATCAGGAGTTTTTGAACGCGTTGTTAGACCAGCAAGATAAGTTTGTACTGATTACGGGATCTCTGTACTTAGTCAGCAGTATTCGCGGACTTCTGACAAATGAAGTTGCAAAAACAGAGGTAATTTGCTAAAGTTTCCTCTGTTAGTTGGTTAATGGGTCTGTAGCTCAGCTGGTTAGAGCACCTGCCTCTTAAGCAGGGTGTCGTGGGTTCAAGTCCCACCAGACCCTCCAAGCACGAATTATATAAACACCTCAGCATTTTTGTCTCAGGTGTTTATTTTTTAGGCTCAATTGGGAGATTGGGAACAATGATCGAAAAGGTGGAGCCTTTGCCTAGTTCGCTCTCGAGTTCGATCTTGGCATGTAGCACATCCGATAATTTGCGAACAATATATAATCCCAGCCCGCTGCCACCAGTGGAACGGGTGTGGTAATCCTCCGACCGGAAGAATTTGTCGAAGACTTTTTGCTGGTCGCTGGTCGAAATACCGTGGCCCTGGTCAGTAACGCTAAAACGTACGCGGCCATCTTCTAGGCCAGCAGCACTGATAGTAATAGTGCCGGAATCACTATACTTGGTGGCATTAACAATAAAGTTCTGCAGAACTTCGCGGACATAGAGAGAGCTGGAGGCGAAATCATTAGGTACTGAAGGGTCAATAGTACTCGTAAGCGTTAAGCCCTTTTGCTCGGCTTGTTTGTGGTAGGCAGCCACCAAACTTTCAAATAAGTCACTAATATTAATAGGCTCAGCTGTAAATTTAAGGTTGCCTTGCTCGGCGCGGGCAAAAGTGGTGAGGTCATTGAGCATACTGGCGAGGTATACAACCTGATCGTGGGCATTGGTGAGCGACTTTGTTACTTTTTCTTCGTCATCTCCCCGTTCGTGAACCAAAATGGCATTAGAAACATTGGCTTCAGTAATACTGACAGGCGTACGGAGTTCGTGAGTGATCACCGAAATAAATTCATCTCGCTCTTCTTCGAGGGATTTCTCACGGGTAATGTCGCGCATAGTTACGATGTAACCATCTTGCATATCTTCTCCAAAGGCCGTGCGGATAGGTGTGATAGTGGTACTCAGGGCGGCGCGATCATTCTCGCCGTACACAAGGTACAGATCTCTACGAGTTACTGCTTGAGTGAGATCTTTGAGTAAATTCATACTTGTGACTGGCTGGGTCTTGCCATCTTCGAGGTGAGCCACTTGATCAAGTTGTTTATTGGTAATGTTCTCGTTGGTATCTAGCAGCCCCAAAGCGGCGGCGTTGTAAAGCGTAACGCTATAAGCTCCATCCAAAACTAAGACACTTTCGGTCATGTTGTTGATTAAAGCTTGAAGACGTTGTTCTTGCTGGCGGGCCTTGGTAAGTGTTTTCTTTAGTTTGGAACGGTCAAGGTCATAAACTTTTTGGATGCTCACATAAAAACTACACACCGCCACAACAATAAACCAGGCTGCTATGACATTTAATATTTCAGCTGTGTCGGCATTGTTAGACATCGCGAAAAGGAGTTTACCAATAGTTGCCAAGCCAAAAATGTTCACACTCCACCAGACTCCCTTCTGGCCGTAGTAAAGATTGGCGATAAAGATAATCGGTAGCCATAGCAGGACGTATGGAGTTGCGAAGTCGGCCATAAAGACAATGCCAATAAAAAGGGCAGTATGGTAGGCGATCAGATAACGGGTGGGGTGATGATTGATGGTTGTAAAGTCAAAGGTCCGCAGTAAACCCAGCAAAATTATCAGGATTGCTACGGCCACCATAAAGGCTCTTTGCAGCGTAGTCGAAGCGGGATTCGCCCAGGTATGGACCGCAATCGTAACTGCAACCAGAACATTGGCAAAAAAGACCGCTTGTCTGTTAACGGCACTCTTGAGTGATTGATCTAGTTCGGCGGGTGTGCGGATCATAGCATAAGCTTTTTTTACTTGTCATAAGCGTACCATATTTCAGAAATAAAAACTGCCAATAACAGATGTAAATGTGCTACAGTAGACTAATCATGAAATTACTAAATGGCCGGGAACTGGCTGACTTTATTAAAGAGCGTCAAGCTGGGCAAGTACGAAGTTTGCGGCAGGCTAATGCAATTGCGCCCCGGCTGGCTATCATTCGAACCAACCCCGATCCCATAGTGGATAGTTATATGAAGCTTAAGCAGGGCTATGGTGAAGATATTCAGATCGAAGTTGACGTCCACACGATTGACCAAAAAGATGCTCTCAAAACAATTGATGAGCTGAATCATGATGATACAGTGCATGGCATTATTGTTCAGATTCCTTTGCCTGATCCATCTCAGACTAATGAGATTCTCAATACCGTTACCCCAAATAAAGATGTTGACGGCCTGGCTTCAGTTACTGAATTTGATCCCGCTACTCCTATGGCGATTAATTGGCTACTCACCGGCTATAATATTGACCTGCCTTCTAAAAAGATTCTGATTATTGGGCAGGGTAGATTAGTAGGTACTCCGCTCGCAAAGATGTGGCGGGCTTCCGGATTGAACATTACGACCGCTGATCGTCACACACAGGATATAAATAGCCTGACCCTTGAGGCTGACATTATTGTGTGTGCTACCGGGGTCCCGGGCCTGATTACGAAAGATATGATCAAGGATGACGCCATTATCGTGGATGCCGGGGTAGCAACAGACAAAAACGGCCTGATTGGTGATGTGGCACCGGATGTGCGCGAAATGCCTAATATTACCATTACGCCCGATAAAGGCGGGGTGGGTCCATTAACTGTCAGCGCCCTCTTCGAGAATGTTATCCGTTCGGCTAGTAAATTTGCCAAACAAGCATAACTATTGACAAACAAGTTTCCTTGGAGGATAATCTGGGCCATAGAGGACTCTCCGCGCGCTGCATCTACGAGCGTGACTCAAAACTCACACCCGCAAAAACGTGTCCCTGTAGCCCCCTTAAACCTTAATAAAATTTGGTAAAAGGAGAATTAAAAGATGGCTTTTTTAGAGCAATCACATGACACAACAGAGGCCGATGCCTTAATACCCAAAGGTGGCCTAACAGATAATCATGTCCGCGACGGTCTCGATCTGAAGATGCCGTGGGGAGATATGATTACGATAGTTGGGGCAACGGTTGAAGAGGATAGCGAAAACTCAACGGTTGTAATTGACCTACTGGGCGAGCGCGAAAAGATTGGTATAAACGTTGTCAAGCGATTGCCTGGGGTGACGTTGGTAGAGGCGCATCCAGTGCAAGAGCGGGGGTGGAACGGCGAAAACCGAACTGTATATAAATTTGCTAATAAGGCTGATGCTGCTACAGTCCGCAAGGCTCAAACAGCAGCAATCATGACCGCCAGCAGTCAACACGATGCAATAGCTGATCTTGTCCGAATGCAGCGTGAATGCTATCCAGTAAAAGGCAGCTTAGAAGATCAAAAATGGATTGATAAGTCAGAACAAGTAGAATTTGAAAACATACATGGGCCTCGAACGGGTCTACTTTTAACTCGTGTAGTAGAGATTCCTGATGCAGTGCTCGCAAGAGAAGCAGCTTACTTATTAGAGCATCCAATTGAGGATGAGGCTGTTTACCATTTAGGGGATTCGCAAGGTCTTGTCGACTTATAATGTTTTAAAGGAGAAATTTGTCATGGCAACCATGGATAGATTAGGTGAATCTTCGGCAATTGATATAGAGCGAGTACTTGAATGGGATGAGGCACTGCGAGAAACTGAACTTTTTGGTCCAGGTGCAATCGTAGATTTAGCAACACAGTATGATCTAACCAATAGAGAACTAGCCGGTGAGCGTGTAGGCTATGGTCTTGGCAGAGCTCTTGGTATACGTGTTATTCACTTAAAACCTGCTGGAAAAGGGCCTATTTATGTTGAAGGCAAAATAGATGAATGGGAAACACCTACTCAAGATGAATTTAATGTGCTGAATAAAGCAGGGAAAATTGCGCTTGTAACCGCTGCAAATAATTTCGCCGAAGTATCCGACTCCCTGGTGCGACAATTTGGTCATGCTGGAGAAGTAAAAACCCAAGACTTTCGTGTTCAGGCGGAACATGGAATTGCTACGGGACGTCTCATTTCTTTTTAAAGTGTTAAGATTATAGAATGAAAATTGGCGTCTTCGACTCTGGCATGGGCGGACTTTCTGTTGCGAATGCTATCAAAAAGGCTTTACCAGAGCATGAAGTCCTTTTTATGAATGACGCCAAGAATATACCTTATGGCACCAAAACTGTTGAGGAGATTTACTCTGGGTGTAAGCCAATATTTGATGAGCTGGTTGCTGAAGGGTGTCAGATTATCGTTGTGGCCTGTAACACTGTGACAACTAATCTCATAGATCGCTTGCGTCAAGAGATACCCATACCGCTTATTGGCATGGAACCGATGGTCAAACCTGCTGCCGAACAAACCCAATCAAAAGTGATTGCCATTTGTGCCACGCCTCGCACTTTGGCTAGTGCACGCTATAAATGGCTAAAAGACACCTTTGCCCAAGGTGTAAAAGTGGTTGAGCCAGATTGTAGCGATTGGACATCGATGATTGAATCAGAATCTGTGGATCGAGATAAAATTGCCGCCCGGATAGATGAAGCCTGTGAACAAGGTGCTGATGTTATTGTCCTGGGTTGTACCCATTATCACTGGATTGAAGACATGATTATAGAACTTGCCAATGGGCGCGCCAAAGTTTTACAACCAGAACAGCCAGTTATTGAGCAGCTTAAGCGAGTGATGACACAGCTTGCTTGAACAGGTCGCCGCGATCCTTATAGTCTTTGAAGAGTCCAAAACTGGCGCAGCCGGTGGAAAGTAAGACAACATCCCCGGGTTGGGCATTGTGGCGGGCGGCATTGACAATATCCGGCATGGTGGTGGGACCAGTACTAAAATTAGTGAAGCCTCTTGTTTGCAACAAATTCGCAATAACAGGGGCCATATCTCCTATAAGGACAGCGTGACGGATATTACTCTTCGCAACTTCGTCGGCGAGAGCGTCAAGAGGGACTCCCTTATCAGATCCACCTAAAATCATAACTTTCGGCTGTTCAAAAGCTTTAATAGCTGCAATGGATGTTTCGGGTGTGGTGGCAAAAGAGTCATCATAATACCTGACTCCATCTAGGTCTCGGACTAATTCTAGACGGTGCTCCAAACCTTTAAAACTTTGCAGAACGGCGGTGATAGCTGGGATATTGCCATTAATTTCGTCCCATACAGCAGTAATAGCGGCACAGGCGTTTTCGAGGTTATGACGGCCCAGCAAGGCGACCTCTTCAGTGCTACATATAGCCTGATCTTTATAAAAGATTTGAGTACCCCGGACATAGGCGCCATCCGTGTGTGTTGGTTCGGTTTCATCAGGCTGAACTTCGTAGCCTATTTTTGTGCCTGGTGAGTGGCCGGCAATAGAGGCAGAGTTTGGCGAGAGAGCATTGTATACAGCTATATCGGTGGTTGTTTGGTAGCGAAAGAGATTACTTTTGGCGGCAAGGTATTCTTCCATAGTGGCGTGCCAGTTAAGGTGTTCGGGGACAACCATAACACACACGGCGACACGTGGACTGGGGCCCTTAAAATCTTCGAGCTGGAAACTAGAGAGTTCTAGGACCACATAATCATCTGGCTGTATGTGCGTTAACAAGTCTAGGGCTGCAATACCGATGTTACCACCGATGTGCACCTTTTTCCCCGCGGCTTCTAACATCTTGGCAATAAGGGTCGTTGTCGTGCCCTTGCCCTTTGTACCTGTAATACCAAAGAGATTTTTGCTGGGGCTAACTCGAAAGAACTCCTGGACGCTCGTGGTGATCTTATCAGCAACTGTTGGGTTCTTCTCCAGGATAAGCTTTGGTGGTAGGCCGGCGGTACGAACAATGACATCAAATGCGTCAAGATTATCTAGGTAGCTATTACCGAGCTGCTTGGTGTAGGCTTCTGGAACGTCAAGGGATTCATTTTGGTCACAGACGGTAATCTCATACCCTTTTGCAGCCCAGTGAGCCGCTGATGTTACACCCTCTGTCGCAAATCCAATAATTGCAGCTTTCATAATCTTAGGCGAGCTTGCTCTTCACGAGTTCAGCAACCTGGCGCGGGGTCATATCGGCTTTTAGGATAAAGGCCGAAACTCCCAGATCTTTTATGGAGGGTGGGGCTTCTTGTTCGCCGGTGTTAGTGAGGATAATAACTTTAATATCCTTGCCCCAGTCGGTTTTACGCAGCTGCTGGAGCATTTCTTCGCCGTTCATCTCCGGCATCATGAGGTCTAGGAGGATGATGTCGGGCTTGTAGTCTTTTATAAGTTCCAGTCCGAGTTTGCCATTGCCCGCGGTTTGGACAGTAAAACCCTCTGCTTCGAACTTAATTCGATACATTTGGGCGATCGCTTGATCATCTTCGATAATTGCAATTTTTGAGGCCATAGCTATATGGTACGAGACTTTCTAGCATTTAAGCAATATTATTGTGAGATGTTAGGCTATTGTGCCCAGCACTTGATGAATAATCTCCACAACTTGGCTGGGGGTAGTGTGCGCCTTAACGACGTACCGATCGACATTCAAAAAACGAAGCGACGGCGGCGCTTCGTTTTTGCTGAGGTTAGTGAGGATAATGACTCGTATACTAGCTCCCCACGCTTCTTCACGGAGTTTCTTGAGCATTTCATCCCCAGTCATGACCGGCATACGGAGGTCGAGGAGTATAAGATGTGGATTAGACTCTTTGATTGCAGCTAACCCCTCTTCTCCATTTGTAGCAGTATGCACTGTAAAACCATGATGTTTGAGCTTTAGCTCATACATGTAGCGCAGTACCTGGTCATCTTCTACGAGGACAATTTTGTGTGCGGACATAATAAATTATTATTTTAGGGGCTAAAGTTATCATATAGTGCTCAAGACTATTCGTAAACACCAGGTTGATTGCAGGATTAGATAAGCAAAAGTGTAATAAAACTAATTGACAACAGGGGTAAAACAAGTTAGTGTGCTAGTAGAGCACTACATGTTCTATTGTACTTTATTAGATAAATATGACGTCAAAGAATTACTTTCCAGTTTTTCTTTGACGTCTTTTTCTTTGACAAAAGTATTGCAAAATATCAAATAATATGTTAATATATGGATCAGTTCAATAATTATTAGATTATGGCAATAATATTTCCACAAGAACATCAGCCAAATTTCGAAACCTTTCCTGCAGTTAATACGGAGAGAAGCCTTGCTTTTGCCGTTAACCCAGATGAAGGTCTTTTAGAAACAGCGCCACTTAATCCTGTAGATATGCTATCTGAGACTTTAGCGCCTGTTATTGATATTTCAAGAGTAAGGTCTGACATTGCCACAATTCATGAATCAGCAGCAACTACCTTATTCGACGATATCTCTGCGCTAACACAAGATACAGCCACTATCACTCCACTTCCTTCAGAAACATCTGTGAGTTGGTTGGATAGAAAAGTAGATCTGAGCAAAGCTAAACCTCGCGCTGCACAACTTGAGGATATTGAGGGCCTCGTAGATATAGATATGAAAGCTTTTAAGAATGTCTATGCTACTTATGACCAAGATCCTGCCACTCTTCGTGAAGAGCTTATTCGCAAATTTACTGGTCGGTTTGAAAAAGTTGGTGGTGACTGGATACAAGTCCTTGAAGCTGAAGGAAAAATGCTTGGTTTTATGACTTGTTGCCCTACAAGTAAAAGCCCCGATGATTTTCAATCTTGGGAAGACACTACCGATAACGGCACTTTAGAGACAACTTATGACCCAAATGGTGAATATATCTACGTTGTAAGTCTATCGATGTTACCCGAAGCCTCAAAAATCAATGGACATGACATATTACTGACTAACTGCATCGGGAAATTTATGGCCGAAGGCTATTCTACTGCCTTTTTCGAAAGTCGCTTGCCAAACCTCAAACGATGGATAAAAGGTATATGTCGAGAAAACGGAACGAAATTTGATAATTTATCCGAAGAAGATATTTTTTCTCTCGCCAATGAATACTACACCTCTACGAAAGTTATAGATGGGGAAACGGTTCCACTCGATCCTCTACTGCGAGTTTACGACAAAGTGGGCTGTAAGTTTACCAACTTAGTACCAGATGCTTATAAAGACGAGCAATCATTGAATTTTGGAGTTGTCTGTTTGTATGAAAATCCACTGCCGAAATTCGTTCAAAATAACCGATTACTTAGAAAGATTGCCGGAAATGCAGTTCGTCTAGCAACTAAGAATCAGCGCCTGTTTAAACTTCTGCCCTAGGTTATTGCTATGAAATTATCTAAGAATAAATCCTCCGATATCGATGTCGTTGAAAAGCAGCTTCCTATGGAGGTAAGTTTAGAAGTCGAAGGGCAAAAAAAGGGCTGGTTTCGCCGTAACCGCGCGAAATTAGCAATTGGTGCAACAGCTCTAAGCCTCGGGACTCTAGCCTTCAACCCACTTGGTGATACTGCTGAAAAAGTTAAAGAAGTTGCTCCTTGGGTTGCTCCGGGCATGCTGGTAGGCGAAGCTATGTGGATAGGCGGGGCAGCAATGATGCTGGCTGCTACCGGGAGTGAAGTTGGTAAAAATCCTCTCAAAATCAAAGATCGTATTCCCGAAATTGCCCAAAAAGCCAACAATAGCAATATGTTCAAGGCTGGTTTTGTCATTAACACTGTGGGCGCAGTTGGTGAATTCGTTATCCCGGCTATTGCTGTAACAAGAGAGTTACCAGTTGAGTCTTGGGGTATCTTGGGCTTCTCGCTACTTGATTTGGGAGTAACAATAGCAGTTCGTAAAGCTATCTATGATGGTGTAGCTGAGAATAGCATTACTCTCCCCGAATCCGAAACTATTTGATAGTCACTACAAAAAGCATTACCATTAGACAGAGTAATGCTTTTAACTATAGGTGTTCTGACACTATCTCTTATCACGTTTCTACTGGCCAGTTTTGTGTTGGCTCGGAGTGTAAAATCACGGCTTAATGTTTCTTTTGCTTTTTTTTCGTATGTGACCTCCTTTTGGATGTTGGCTAACTACTTGGGAGCTAATTACAAGTCGTTAACTTTTTCTTCGGTATTTGTCAGGTTAGACTTTTTGTTAGGACCGTTCCTAGCTTTTGCTTTTTGGAATTTGACCAGAGAACTTTACATTCAGGCTTCTCCTAAAAAGGCCAAAAACCGAAAAGTTCTTAGAGTGGTTTTTGGAAGCTTGGCAACTATCTGCTCCTTAGGCATTTTCTTTCCACAAGTAGTATCTATCCAGAGAGTCCTAAACAAGCCGTTGACAATTAAATATGGTGTTAGTTATGCCTACTATGCAGTAATTTTGTTAATTATTATCCTAGCTGGTGTGATTAACCTCATCATTGCTTCCAGAAAAGCGCGGAATCATCTAAAAGTCCAGATTGACACTTTACTTTTTGGTTTGGTCATCGCTGCCATACTGATAGCACTTGCAAACTTAATCGTACCGCAGCTCACCACATCAACTACCATTAATCTCGTAATAGGAAATCTTTCTTATTTAGGAATCGTTGCGTTTGTTATTACAGCCTTCTACACAATTATCAAACACAAGCTTTTTGATGTAAGATTGATTGTTGCCAGAACAGTGGCTTACGTTCTTCTCTTGGGCGCCCTGACGTTCCTCTATACAACGATCTTCTTCGGCATTTCTTCGTTAATCTTCAGAAACTACGATAGGCAATTTAGTCACCAACTTTTCATTAATGCTCCTCTGGTTGCCTTCCTGGCCCTTACCTTCCAGCCTTTAAAGAAATTTTTTGATAAACTAACAAATCGTCTTTTTTATAGGGATGCTTACGATTCTCAAAAATTACTCGATGTTCTCAACAAGGAATTGGTGTCCAATATTGAACTTAATAATCTTTTAGTAAAGTCTGCAGAACTGATCGGAACAACTCTAAAGTCAGACTGGTGTTTATTTGCTATAAAGGTCATTATTCATGAGCCTTATCGTCTTTTTAAGTATGGGCAGAAGAGTATCAAAAATGATGCAATCCTTAGGCTTAAAGAACTCATCCAGGATGAAGCTCATAAAATAATTGTTGCTGATGAGATAGAAGAGCACAACTCTCATCTGAAGGAGTTTTTTCAGCAGCAAAATATCAGTATAGCCATGGTCTTGTCTGATACATCACGAGCTGATTCAAAAGGTATCGGCTATATTTTCTTCGGTCCCAAAAAGAGTGGTAATCCTTACAACAAGCAAGATCTAGAGGTGTTGGAGATCATTGCCAATGAGCTGGTTATAGCCATCCAAAACGCCGTCAGATTCGAACAGATAGAGAAATTCAACATTACCCTGCAAGAGAAGATTGAAGAGGCTACACGGCAGCTGCGGCGCTCAAATGAGAAGCTCAAGGCGCTTGATGAGGCTAAGGATGAGTTTATTAGTATGGCTTCTCATCAGCTACGTACTCCTCTGACGAGTGTTAAGGGGTATATCAGTATGGTGCTAGAGGGTGATGCGGGGCCTATTAAACCGATGCAGAAGGATCTGTTGACCCAATCATTCTTGAGTAGCCAGCGGATGGTCTATCTGATCTCTGATCTGCTGAACGTTTCGCGCCTGAAAACAGGGAAGTTTATTATTGAAGCTAAGCCAACCAATCTGCCAGACGTTGTGGGGGGTGAATTGCAGCAACTAACGGAGATGGCACAAGCACGCAATCTGACCCTAGACTTCAAGCCGCCTGAGCACTTTCCAACGCTTAATCTGGATGAGACTAAGATACGCCAGGTAATTATGAACTTTGCCGATAACGCCGTGTATTACACCCCAGCTGGTGGTAAGGTGACAATTTCTTTGAGCGAAACTCCTTTGAGCGTAGAATTCCGGGTCACAGATAATGGTATAGGTGTGCCCAAGGGAGAGCAACACCACCTGTTTACGAAGTTCTACCGGGCGCCGAATGCTCAAAAGGCTCGTCCAGATGGGACGGGGTTAGGTCTCTATATGGCGCAGAAGATTATCACCGCTCAGGGTGGATCTATCATCTTTAATAGCGTCGAGGGCAAGGGAAGTACTTTTGGGTTTAGTTTTCCGAGGGCGAAACTTGAGGTGCGTACCCATGAAGAGGAGGGGTCACAATCCGATGAAAAGGCGCCCTCCGACCATTAAATCGGCGGTCGGTATCTAGTTCAAAAACTAGTCTTTTACCCTTCCCTGAAGGGTGGTGACTTGACCCTATAGATGATTCTATAAACTGATCTTGTAATAGGGCATACTCTATCTGATCAGGTGCAATGTATCCTGCTGCTAGGCTCAGACCCCCTAAGAGATGCACTGGGTAGCTTGGACCGCGCTTGCTACTTAATCGAAAGTTGATGTCATTTATACAACTAGCTTTTCTTATCTGTTGTTCTCGCCGAATTGCCAAGCAAAAAATCCCATTTGCAAATAGGTTTGGCTTAAAAAACTTTTCAAAACCGCTCGCAACACTTAATTCATCTATTGGGCTAAATTTCATCTGATAAACCTCGTTTTGAGGCATAGCCATCAAACTAGCTTCAAAATCGGCCGGTTGAACGACTACATCTGGTGAAAAAGGCGTATAGGGTATGATGCTCATAAGATTGCTTTATTAAAAAAATATTAAATGAAATTGACTATACTATACTCTTTTTAGCAGTAAAGACAAGCATTTTACTAGAAAATATTGTGCTTGTGCTTGACAGTTAATGTGGTAATATGTATTGACTTTTCTAGACTTTTATGCTAATGTTAATGGCGTATCTGACCTCTGTGCGGTGAGGCAACCAGACCTTGGGACTACCCCTTAAAAGGTAGGAAGGACAGGTGGGCAGAAGACTACTTTGAAAACCTGAAGTCACATCATTAGAGTTTATAAGCAAGATAGCGGCTTGGTTTCAAAAGATTTCATGAGCGCAGAACCGCGTTTACCTGACCAAGGTAGGCGCAGCTCTGCGCTTTGTAGAGTCTTTGAGAATCTTTTTGATTCTTGGATTCCGTTGCCGCAGACGTGTCATTTATGGCACGGCGACTCTTCAATATACAACTCATCTTTCGATAAAGTTCTGCTAACTTTTTAGCAATAGTACATGTTAATTGAATAGTTTACTTTCGTTTGTTCCGGTAAGGGAATGGCAACTGTGTAGGCAAAGTTTGTCTATAGGGCTGTCATTCCCTTCTGGGATTCTATATGGCCTGTGTATCCTAGTCCTCTAGGCACAGTATCCCTACTATGAATTGCGTTACCAAACCCATTCATTCAGAATCCCTGTAAGGGACAAATCGAAAGGTATTTAACTATGTCACAGTTTGACCTCAACAAAGCAGCGAATCTTCACGAGCAGAAGAGTGTCCAGAAGGATACCGAGCGCTTCGAAGATCTCGCTGGAGAAGTCGCTTTGACGGTACGACGCACGCTCACGGCGCTCTTCCCCCACCTCCCCGATGGAACCCCCGACTGGGACAAGTTCAACTGGGACGAGGCGGAAAGCTTCAAGAACATGCTCAAGCAATACCGTCAGACCGCCGTCGAACCTACGGTCGTCCAGACCACGAATCAGCCCAGCGGGCGTCAAGCAGCAATGAGGAATCGTCCCCCGACGACCACTTCGCAGCAGACGAACCCCCCGCAGACGACGCAACCGACCAGCCAACCGACCACCCAGCAGCAAACCAGCCAGACGCAGGCTCCCCAGACCCAGCAGACGACGCCGGCTACGCCGACTAGCGCTGCTAGCAAGGGTGCACAGAAGCTTGGCAAGTGGCTGAAAGGGAAATAGTCCACCGACAACAAAGGAAGTGAATAATGTCACCTGGAGAAATTTTTCTCCTCTTTGGGGCGGCTGGGCTATTTGTGCTCGGGCTCGTCTTTGTGCGTATCACCGTGCTAGCATGGGTGATTGCGCTTGTCTTCGTTTACTGGGCTTTCGACCTCGATCTTTGGGATTGGGTGAGGACACTGTTCTGGATCTTCGCTCTTGTAGCGGCGATCGTGGGATTAGTGGCCTTGTTCATGCTCATCGTGAGAAGGTTCGGGATACTCCTGACTATTCCACTGGCAGCAATTTTGGTCATTGGTTCTGTCTCATGGCTCGTTGGCCATGTTGGGAATGAAGACAACAAGAGTGCGGAGCCACCTCCCACGACCATGGCCGTCACTTCGACGACCACGGGGCCTACCCCTACTCCTATGTCGTCGCCCACCACGACCACACTTCCGACTAGTTCGGATACGTGGATCATCGTGAGGGTTAAGCCGACCGACGATCATCGTTGGTTTTCTGAAGGCCTCCAGAGCATCAAGAACGCCAAGACAATGGCGGATGCTCGTGCCGCAGCTCAGGAGTGGCTGACGAAAGTCAAGTCCGACCCTGACCTGTTTGCTGGTGGCGCCTCAACTCTGTTGGATCGTCGTGTGGATCCGTCCACTCTAGTAGATGCAACAGGGAAGTGCGCTAGCGTAACCGCTCGAGCCCTTGTGGGTGAGGTGGAAGCGACAATCGCGGCTGCAATAATTACCCCCGAAGCGGCTCCCGCCAGTGGGTATAACAGCGGTCGCGATGCCAGTGGGCAAACGGTCGCCTCAGCGACTCCCGGGATTTCCGGAGATCGTACGGCGATCAAGTTGGTTCTGAAGAACGGCAAATCTGTGTGGATTATGGCACGATGCGGTAACCCGGTGGTGGAAGCACCCCCGACGCATTTGCCGCCAGGCCCGACGGACAATACACCTCCGCCGAGCACCACGGCTCCACCCAGTACGTCACCACCTTCAACGTCACCACCGTCGACGCAGCCGCCATGTGTGGGCTGTAATCAGACAACGTTGAAGAAAAAGGATCCTACCCAGGATCCTTTGAACAATCCGCAAGTTCCGCCGATAGTGAAGGGACCAGGATCTACACCTGTGGGTGGAGATCCAGGCAAGCCAACACCACCTGTTGACTCCCCTACGGGATGCAACGGACCTGGTGGAGTTTGCGCTCAACCCCCCAACACTGCGGCACCCGTCACCACGCTTCCCCCCAGTTCTGGGAGTGGAAAGTCTGGCGACAGTTCAGATTTGCCGAAGGGCGGTAGCACTGGGGTATCCAATCCTCAGCCTGCGCTCCCAAGCACCACCGCTACTCTGCCCCCCAGGCAGGGTGATACCGGAGGTTTCTGATAGCGGAAAGGAGTGCACGCCCCTTTGATTTACCTGTATAAGGTAGAAGCGTGCATCGAAAGATGAAGTTGTAACGAAGATGTTGCGTACGGTGGAGACTGTGTTTGGTTGTGGTCGTTAATTTGACCGCTCGTGCCCTTAAAAGCACACCCAACACAGCTCCACCGCAACACCTAGATAGTATGTAGATTCTAATGATGTGATTTAAGGAAAGAAGAGTAGGTGGGAAAGCTTCATCTTCATTTCGAAAAACATAAGGATTGACAATAATCAACTTTTATGGTATTTTGTAATGGAATATACCGCACTTGTGCGGGTGGGACTGAATAAGCACAGAAGATGGGCTATGACCTTTAACAATTAAAGAACGAGCGAATTAACAAAAGTTTAAGTTCATAACCTATTTTTAATTTAAGGAGAAAATCTCATGAGTCGTTTTTATATGACCAAACGAGTTCTCGGTACTTTGCCAAAGGCCTTCTCTGTATTAACTGTTGCAGCAATTGCTACAGTTACTATCACAGGTAGTGCAAAGGCTTGGTATCCAGAACGCCCAACTTACACGATCGCAAATCCTGCTGATCATGTAACTTTTAACTCAATAACAGACAACCCAAACTATGGTGACGAGCGCACTTTCTTTGATAGCAAAGATGCCGCTAACACCGCAGCTGGCGGCTATGCCGACAGTACAAAAGTCACAAACGGCGAAGAAGTTTTGCTTCGCGTTTATGTACACAACAATGCTTCCGAAACCCTCAACGATGCAGCTCACAACTATGCTGGTATCGCTAAGGACGCAAAGGTTCGTATCTTCTTGCCAACAGCTAGCGCTACTGCACTGCGTGCAAACGCTTACGTTAACGCAAGCAATGCTACTCCTGGTGAAGTTTCTGACACAGCTGACTTTACAAGTAACACAGCTTATTCTATG
>Ga0157379_10000640_pt1 | contig 28229 bp, 24 predicted proteins | sample S25metaG_FD_121802 | JGI IMG/M metagenome (GOLD analysis project Ga0157379, IMG submission 121802) | Switchgrass rhizosphere microbial communities from Kellogg Biological Station, Michigan, USA - S2-5 metaG | ecosystem: Host-associated > Plants > Roots > Rhizosphere > Soil | place: USA... | reverse complement strand
GCCCGCCCGCGAAGTGCCGCTGGGGATAGATGGCCGGCTCGATATGCGTTACCGCGAGGATGATGAACTGATGCGCGAGGTGGCGCGCTGGCGAGAGCTTGGCGCTACCCATATCACCATTAATACGATGGCGCCGTTCAACCGCCGCGCGGAAAAGCTCGATGTCGACGCGCACCTCACGATGGTTCGCAAGGCCTTCGGATGGATCAAGGCATAGGTTGCATGAGTTGCTCAACTGCGGCGCGGGCCCCGACGCTTGCTATGGCATGACGCGATGAGGCCTGAACCCTTCGAAATCAGAATCGGCCAGGATGTGCTGGATGATCTTGACCGGCGGCTGGCAGCCACGCGCTTCGCACCAGATATGGCGAACGAAGACTGGTCCTACGGCGTGCCATCGGACTATCTTCAGGAACTTGTCACTTACTGGCGCGAGAGTTTCGACTGGCGTGCACAGGAAAGGGTGATGAATCGCCATCCTCATTTTCGCGTGGACATCGATGGCATCCCGATCCACTTCATGCACATCAAGGGCAACGGCCCCGCGCCACTGCCGCTAATCCTCACGCATGGCTGGCCCTGGACCTTCTGGGACTTTGCGGATCTGATCGCACCGCTCTCCGACCCAGCGTCCATGGGTGGCGATCCAATGGACGCGTTCGATCTCGTCATTCCCTCATTGCCCGGGTTCACGTTCTCTACGCCTCTGCGGCGCCCTTACGCCATCTGGGAAGCTGCGGACCTCTGGGTCAGATTGATGGACATATTGGGATATGAGCGTTTTGGCGCGCATGGCGGCGATTTCGGCGTATTGGTCGCGGAGCAGCTTGGCCACAAATATTCCGAACGCACGCTGGGTATTCACCTTTCACCCTGTCCGCGTCGGCTCGACATCTGGAACGTCGCGCGTCCATGGGCCGATCTCGTGGCGGGGCCTTTGTCTGGTAAAATGGCGCGCGACACGCGGATCATCGAATGGGAGTCGAGGAAGGTCGGCCACGCGGTCGCGCAGGTTCTCGGCCCGCAAACATTGGCGGCGGCATTGCATGACTCGCCGGTTGGGCTGGCGGCGTGGCTGCTTGAGCGCCGTCGCAATTGGAGCGATTGTTCAGGTAATGTTGAGACCGTATTTTCCAAGGATCAGTTGCTCACCAACTTCATGCTCTACTGGGCAACGGATTCTTTCGTCACTTCCGCGCGATTATACCGCGATTCGTGGAAATATGACTGGAGTCCCTCCCATTCGCGCCAGCCGACGGTAGAGGCGGACACGGGCGTGTCCCTTTTTCTGCCTGACCTTCCGCCGGGCGCGGATATGAGCTGGGTCCATGACTATTTTAATGTGTCCATGCTGCGCGAACACAGCCGCGGCGGGCATTTTGCCGCCGCTGAGCGTCCGCAGGTGATCGCAGGGGACCTCCGCGATTTTTTTCGTCCGGCGCGAGCGTCGATCAGCTAGGGGTCGGCACTATCATGGATCAACATGTGAGTTGACATGGTGCCGCTATGTGGCAAATCTTAACGGGAGCCTGTTGGCAGAGGCCGCCGGCAACGATGTGAGACGGGAGAGTAGCAGGTGAAACCGGCGGGCAGGGCGCAGGACGGGTGGCGGGCGCGTATCGGCCTGGTGATGCCCAGCACCAACACCGCCTTTGAATCGTGGTTGCCGCGTGTGGCGCCGGAAGGCGTGAGTTTTCATTTTGGTCGCATGCCATTTTCCCGTGCCACCTCGATCGAGAGCGCGCTGGAGTCCATGGAAAATGAGGAAAGCGCAGCGGTGCAGCAGGTCATGGATTGCGAGCCCGACGTGCTCCTATTCGCCTGCACCGCATCCAGCATCGTTAAGGGGGTGGATGGCGATCGCGCGTTGATCAAAAGGCTGAAAGAGCAGACCAAGGTGCCGTGTACCACCATAACCGACGCGATTGTCCGTGCCTTTGCGCAACTGGGTACGCGGCGGATATGTATCGCCTCACCCTATCCGGCGGCGCTCGACAAGCTGGAGAGCGAATTCTTCACCGCTGCCGGGCTTGAGGTGGTGGGCATCCACGGGCTGGACCTGAACGACCCGGCCGATATGTGTGACGTCGATCCAGGCGAAATCTATCGATTTGCCCGATCAGTGTGGAATCCTAATGCTGAAGCGTTGCTGTTGTCCTGCGGCGCGTTTCGCGGCCAGTCTATCGTCTCCGCACTGGAACAAGATCTTGGTGTGCCCGTCGTCACCTCCATCACGGCCACGCTCTGGGCCGGTTTGCGTCTAGCAGGCATTATGGCTCCGGTCCCCGGCTTCGGAGTTCTTCTGAGCCAGCCGGGCCGATGCTATGAAGGGTGATGTGCGTCGCGTTCCGCGCCTCGAGGAATTTTGTGGATGGATGTAACTCCTGTTGATGAGCGGCGTGCCAAGCGCGTCGCTTTTGCAATGTTCGTGGGCACGGCGCTCGAAACCTATGATTTTATGCTCTACGGCTTGGCGGCTCCGCTGGTCTTCACCCGACTTTTCTTCGTGAGTGAGAACCATTTCGTGGCAACGCTGAGCGCCTTCGCCACCTTCGCCGTGGGTTTTGCCATGCGCCCGGTAGGCGCGGCGCTGTTCGGCCATCTCGGGGATCGCTTCGGGCGGCGGCGATGCCTGATCTTCACCATAGGGTTGATCGGAGTCACTACTTGCTTGATTGGCATTTTACCGACTTATGCGACGCTGGGGCTTGCGGCGCCAATAGCACTCACTTTGCTGCGCGCAGTGCAGGGTGTGGCGATAGGCGGCGAGTGGGGCGGGGCGGTGACGCTGGCGGTGGAGCATGCTTCGCCCGGGGCACGGGCGCGTGCTGCCGCCATGACTCAGCTCGGTGCGCCGATCGGCATTCTCGCCGCCACGGGTGCATTTTTCCTGGTCTCGCTCATGCCGCGGGAGGCATTTGACGCATGGAGCTGGCGGCTGCCGTTTCTCGCGGCGATGCCCATGCTGGCAGCTGTTCTTTGGCTGCGCAGTCGGGTTGATGAATCACCCATATTCGAACGCGTCAAGGATGCCGAGCATCTGTCGCATTCGCCACTGCGAGAGCTGTTATTCCGTGATTTTCGTCGGTTCCTGATCGGGGCCAGCGGCTGTATGCTCGGGATCGGTGGATTCTATCTGATGTCGAGCTACGTGATCAGTTATGTGACCGATAACTTGCATCTTCCGCGCTCGCTCATGCTGGCGGCGTCCGCGCTCGCCGGCGTTGCGCAGATATTCGTGGTGCTGGCCGGCGGGCGTCTTGGCGAGCGGTATGGGAATTCCTCAGTGGTAGCTGCTGGCGGCCTACTGACGCTTGTCCTGGCCTTTCCGATATTTGCTTTGATCGATAGCGGGAACCCGGCGGCGGCGGTTCTGGGGATCATAATCGGGACTGCCGTGGTGTATATCCCGGTCTCTGTCATCGGATCCTTCTTGGCCGAGCTTTTCCCGGTCGCCCGGCGGTACAGCGGTTTGGGCGTATGTTCCAATGTTGCAGGCGTGTTGAGTGGTTTCGTGCCCATGGCTGCTGCCGCCGGCCAGCATGCCTCTGGCAGTTCATGGCCAGTGAGCGGGCTTCTTGTGACCCTTGCAGCGATCACCACGGTGGCGGCCCTGATCGCTCCCCGCTACGCGGCCGATGATGATGAAGCACGGCATGAGCCGAGCCGGTCGCAGACTGGGCCGACAGCCGGCATCGATGGTCAGTTCGGCAACCATCCTTCCTCCGAAGCATATTCATGAGTACCGATATCGACCAGCAAATAGTGGAAATGTTGGCGGAACGGGAAATTCGTAACGCCATCTTGCGCTATGCCCGCGGCGTCAACCGCAAAGACTGGGATCTCATGGCTTCGGTTTATCATGAGGATGCAGTAGAGGACCACGGCCCACTCCAAGGAAGTCCGGGTGAGTTGATCGCCTGGGTTCAGAAGCGCCATGAGACCATAGACCAGTCGATGCATTTCATTGGCAACTGCCTGGTGGAGATCGACGGTGAAATGGCGTTTGCCGAAACCTATTGCATCATTGTGCAGCATGAACGCACTGGAACCCGCAGCATCGCCTCCGGTGCGGAGGCCAAGGCCCGCACGGTGATGGGTGTACGCTATGTCGATCGTTTCGAACGGCGGGCCGGGCTCTGGAAAATCGCGCGCCGCACATTGGTTACCGAGTGGATCGACGAAGCTATGGGAACTACCGATTTCGGCCCGGTATGGACTGCGGCGCTGCGCTCGGCCGACGATGCGGTTTATCGCATACGCGAGCAGGACTGAACCCTGAGGGGGCAATTGCTCAACATGTTCGTTTATATACTGACATAAAGCGGCTAGTCTGGGTGATGTGGCACGGCGCGCGTGCCAAAGATTATCAGCGCGCGGCGCCCGTGCTTGGGCGGGGTTAGGAGATTGCCAGTCATGAGCGGCGATGTAACGACCTTGGAACGGCCAGTGGAGGTTGACGACCGCGACGCAAGCCCGACGGTGGCATGGGATGGCCGTCTCCAATCCTATCGCCCGCCAAGCGACTGGATGAAACATGTATCCAGCGATCTTGTGCTGCACGACGTCTGCGAGGCAGCGATTGATCCCGTGACGTTCGAGGTGATCCGCAACCGCTTGTGGATGATCAACATCGCGCACGGCGAAACGCTTACGCGAATTTCAGGTTCTCCCGTATTCCAGTCACTCGATTTCAACATGTGCCTGCTGACGGAACAGGCGGAAATCGCAATGAACGCGCCCTATCTCCAGAATCTCGGGACGGGCACATCGCTCGCTATTCGTTATGTCATGGAGCAATATAGCGACGCGCCGGGCATCCATGAGGATGACATCTTCGTTTCGACCGATCCGTGGATCGGCGCCGTCCATCAAATGGATGTCATGCTGATCGCGCCAATCTTCGTGGAGGGCAAGCTGTTCGGCTGGGTCACCAACGCGGGGCATCAATATGATCGCGGCGGCGTGGTGCCCGGGGGCTGGCCCCAAAATGCTCCCGACGTGTATAGTGACCCGACCATTCTCAAACCCTTCAAGCTGGTGGAAAAGGGCGTGGTGCGCAAAGATTTGGAGGCGATGTATCTTCGCCAGTCGCGCATGCCCGATCTGCTCGCCCTGGATCTGCGGGCGCAAATCGCCGGATGCCGCTTTGCGGTGCGCCAGATGCGGGATTTATGCACTCATTTTGGCGCCGGCACCGTCAAGGCAGCGATGCGTCGGGTAATCGATAACGCCCAGAAATCGTTGCAGGACAAGCTTAGCCGCATCCCTGACGGCCGCTGGTCGCAGGTGCGCTACTTCGATGAGCGCATGCCTGGCGATCGCAATTCCTATCGCGTCCAGGTCAACCTGACCAAGAAGGGCGACCGCCTGATCGTGGACAATCAAGGCACTGACAGGCAGGTGGAAGGGCCGCTTAATTTCGTGTTCGCCGCGTTTGCCGGGCAATTTATGGGCGTGGTCGCGGTTACGATGCTCTATGAGCAGATGTTTTCAACCGGCGGCGCAGAGCGCCAGATAGATTTCGACATGACGCCGGGGCTGATTTCGTGCGCCGACTATCCGGCGGCCATCAGTGGTGGCGTGATGAGCGTGGTCGTGCACACCAATGCGCTGATGCAGGCGATTGGGGCCATGCTCGCCTGCGTTCCCGAATTCAAATCGGACGTCATCGCAGCCGGGCCGGGTTGGCCGATGCTGGTGCTCGCCGGTAGTAACGATGCAGGCGGCTATTTCGGCACGGCGTTGATGGACGCGGTGGCGATGGGATCGGGCGCACGCGGTGATCGCGACGGTATCGATACCGGCGGCGCGACGTGGAGCCCGCTGATGAAGCTGCTCAACGCAGAAGAGGTGGAGCAGTTTTATCCTATCGTCTATCTCTACCGGCAGGAGCTGGAGGACAGCGGCGGCGCTGGGCGCTATCGCGGCGGGGTGGGCATGAAATTTGCGTTCACGCCTTACCGCGCTCGCGAAATCAGCGCCATTACCAATACCGGCGGCCAGGATGCGTCGACGCATGGTGCTACCGGCCTGTTCGGTGGCTGGCCGTCGCCGACCTGTCATTACCTCGTGCGCAAGGGTACCAATCTTGCTGATGTTTTCGCGGGCCGGCAGGTGCCCCATAGCATCGACGAACTTACATCCGACCAGGACCATTTCCTGCGTGGCAAATCGAACGGCACCATCCTGCTGGCTGGCGACGTCGTCGAGGGCACTTTCATGGGCGGCGGCGGCTATGGCGATCCTTTGCTGCGCGAGGCTGAAGTCGTCGCTAAGGACGTTGCCTTGGGCTATGTCTCGCGTGAGGCAGCGGAGCGCATCTACGGTGTCATCCTGACCGATCACGGCACCGCGGATGAGCATGCCACCGAAGCGCGCCGTAGAGCCCTTCGCGCCGAGCGCCGGCAATGGTCGCCGGTTTCAGCTGGCATTGGCGGCAATATTGCGGTGCACACACCTGCGACGGGCGAACCCCCGCGTCCGGTCCATGAATATGTCGAGGCTCGGGACGAAGGCAGTCATCGTGTTTTAGCCTGCACGGTCTGCGGCCACGTGTTGAGCGATTATACCGGCAATTACAAAAACGGCCTGCTCGTGCACATCGCACCCGTCACGGACATTCCGATGGTCAGGGATCCTTCATACTTCATCGACGAACCGGTCGAGTTCCGCCAATATTGCTGCGCGAGCTGTCAGACGCAAATGGCGACTGAGGTTCTTTGTGCGAAAGAACCGGTGTTGGCCGAAATGATGTTGTGTTGACGTGGGTCACACCGGCCGCTGCGAGATGCATGGGTCGGTAGCTCAATGATGTGCCGCAACCAGACTCCTAAGTGTGCCGATGGTGCCGAGCGGCTCGCTGTGCACAACTGACTCCGGTTCCGCCTTCGCAGACCGGCCGAGATCGTGGCGGGCGTGCGTTCGATCTCCCCCAATCGAAGGGGATTGGAGGCGAAGCTGAAAGACCTCGAACCGGTCGATGGCCAGATCGTGAAAGGGCACGTGAGCGTCGTGGAAAAAGCGAACTCCGGCAGGGAGGGGATGGCCGGGTCGAACGCGTCGCCTGGGTCACCGCCCACAGAGGCAGGATCAGTGAGCGGCGGTATAAGGCCAGCGAAATCCTCGGCTCTCACCGGTATGGTCTTTCCGCACCGCCGGTGACTCGCCCCGTTTTCCTTAAACGTTGGTCGCTTAGCGCGACGGTTGCCCCCGCAACCATGATCAGTGGCGCGCCAAGCCAGATTGAAGGCGGTGGCAACTGATGCCAGATCAGCCATCCGTAAAGAATCGACCAGATCATGGCCGAATAATCCATGACGATGACGCTGGTGACTACGCCGAAGCGCAGTGCCGCCGACATCAGGATTTGCGCTGCCGCACCCAGGACACCGATGGCGATGAGCATCGCCCATTGGTCCCCGGTGTGATCGTGCATGACGAACGGCAGGGCCAGGGCAAGGATGGGGGTGCTGATCGCGGAAAACCAGAAAACCACGGCATGCGGGCTCTCCGTACGCGCAAGAGCGCGCAATTGATAGCTGGTTAGGGCAACCATCAAGCCGGAACCCAGGCCACAGATGGTCCCGAGCATCGGAAATGCGTTGCGGTTGGGCTGCAGTACGATGCACACGCCGACAAAACCAAGCAACGAAGCCGCTGCGGCTGCAGGGCTTACTCGTTGGCTGAAGAATAGCGCCCCGAGCGCAACGGCAAACAAGGGCGCGGTGAAACCGAGCGCCGTTGCAACTGGCAGAGGCAACAGGATCGGCGCCGCGAAGCTCAAGGCCATTGCCGCCAACCCCAACGCAGACCGCCAGGCATGGCCCGCGTAGGCCTGGGTGCGCAGCGATCCGAGGCGACGTCCCGCTGCCAGGACAAGGATCAGCAGCGGCACCCCAGTTGCCTGTCGCCAGAACAGCACCTCGGCAAGGTGAATCCCTGTGCTAACCGCCAGCTTGGCGAGCATGAATGTAGTCGAGACCAGCGCAATGGACAGCAAGCGCAAGGTTAAGGCCATCAGCGGCCGCTGGGAAAAGAGGGGGGCGGGACCATGCATAGGAACGGCAATGACTTATCGACGCGCGTTCCGGTTGTCATCAGAGTTGTTGACGCAGTGCGGCCGGGTTAAGGCTCCAATTATCGGTAACGGATAGTCGGTGAGGATTCGCCGTGTGCGTATGCGCGCATGCGATAATCGCGTGCCAAAGATCAAGGTTAAGCTGGATCGGCCTTCTTTCCGCCGCGCCCACTAGGCGGCCTCCCCGCACGAGCCCATTAACGACACAGCAGACAAGCATTTCGATTCAGGTTTGCAGGAAGGAATGATGGTCTCTGGATGAATTCGGCTCTGGCCTGCGTCCGGCGCTCGGACACCACGGTGAGCGGCTGGCGGCCCGCCTGCGCAGGCCGCCAGCCAATCGGCGGAGCCGCTTCACCAATCGGCGATCGCCGGCTTGACCACCTTGGCCAGCAGCTCGATGTGCCGGTCGCAGAGCTCGTCGGGCATGCCGCCGACGCGCGCATAGCAAGTGAAGCCGCTGACCGGCAAGCCGTCCGTGCGCTCCTTCAGGGCAGCGATCGCCTGCTCCGGTTTGACGAACAGGATTTCGCCACGCGCGCGCATCGCATCGATATCCTCCAGCGACGGCATTTCCGTCACCCACTGCGTGCCGTTCGGCCCGGCGCGCGGGCGCCCGGAATGGCGGCCGATGAGATAGCGGAAATGGGGCCTGGCATCAGCCCATTGCCGCTCCGGATCGTCGCAAACGAACATGTTGATGAAGCCGTCGATCCGGGCGGCGCCTTCGGGATGTCCTGCCTCGCGATAGGCATCCAGATAGGCATCGCTGATCGAGCGATCGATCCACATCAGCGGCAGCCCCCAGCGGCCGACGCGGCGCGCCCCTTCCTGGGTGGTGACGCCCACCAGGATCGGCGGGCGTGGCTTCTGCCGCGGCTTGGGCAGCACATTTAGCCCCTGATAGGAGAAATGTTTGCCCTCATAGGTCAGCGGCTCATCCGCCCAGCAGCGCTCAACCACCTCGATCACCTCACGCATGCGCGAGACGCGCTGCTTGGGATCGACTCCGAAGGCCAGGTATTCGTCGACCGCCCAGCCCAGTCCGGCGCCGAGCTCCACCCGGCCGTCCGAAAGGATGTCGACAATGGCCAGCTCTTCGGCCAGGCGCAGCGGGTTGTACATCGGCGTCAGCGAAATCGAGGTGCCGATCCGCACCCGGCTGGTCTGCACCGCGATGGCCGCGAGCATTGGGTTGGGGGAGCTGATGTAGCTGTCGGTGAAATGGTGCTCAGCCACCCATATGCCATCGATCCCGGCTTCCTCGGCGCGCCGGATCTGCGCCAGGGTCGACCGGTAGAGCTCGACCTGATCTCGCTTCCACGGGTCGCAGTTCGAGAAATCGTAAAGCAGGCCAATACGCATGAAGTCAGCATCCTCCAGATGAGCGGCGCCGGATAAGGAGAGGGCAGGGGTTATGGCATCTTATGCAGGTAGGTTGGCAGCACTCACCTGAGACGTCAACAGGCGAGTTGATATAATGCCGTGGCGTGGTTGCTTCGGCGCACTGGCATGGCAAGCGGCCGGTGGGCCGAGACCTCGCAGGCTGGCGCGGCATGGGAGAAGGATCATGAGTTTGTTGGACGATCGGGCGCAACTGCGCGGCGACGCATGCGACAACGCAGCAGTCGACCGATTCTTCGCTGCATTTGACGAAGTTCACCTCATCTCGACATTCTGATCAACATCGCGGGCGGGGCTTGGTTCGTCATATTTGCAGACAGCACTCCCGCCGAATGGGAGCGCGAAGTTTGGTTTTATTATCTAAATCGGCAATTTTACTATCAATGCGCTTCTCAAAAACACTGATTGCTTTGATCGAAGAAGATTACGCTCTAGCCCCGGTTCGTTGTGCACACCCGCAGCGTGTGCAATGAATCATCGCATATGTTGACGTCTGAGGCCGATGTGGCCTATTAAGAAAGAGAGCGATAACACGGAATTGAGAATGCCTCTCGAAGACCACGGATCAAACGTGCTGGTCACAGGGGGCAACCGCGGTTTAGGCCTCGGTCTCGCCGCGGCATTTGCCGAGCGTGGCGATCGCGTTTGGGTTACCTCTCGCTCATCGGCACCCGAAGCAGAGAAGCGCGGTATCCGCGTAATCACCGGGGTCGATTTGTCAGATGACGCTTCGTTCTCTGAGCTAAGTCGTGAGTTAGGCTCCGTCCCGCTCGATGTCCTGGTGTGCAACGCTGGCATAAATCTCGATGATCCGGGACTGGACGGCGTCGATTTGGACAATGTTGCGCGGGTCTTCAACGTCAACGTGCTCGGTTCTATCCGCACGGTTCTAGCGCTGCTGACGCAGATGGGGGAAGGCGGGAAGATCATGCTGATCGGCAGCATGGGGTTGCTGCCGCTTGGTATCCTGAAAACACCGCCGATCAGCAACTATGGCTATCGCATGTCCAAGGCGGCGCTGGTCTCGTTCGGCCATGCCCTCGGGTATGAGCTGCTCCCGCGCGGTATCGCGGTGGCGATCGTCTCGCCCGGCGCAGTTGATACCGATATGTTGCGAACCGTCGCCACGCGGGCAGGAGCGCTTGAAGCTGCCCAGAGCAGCGCGCGCGACATTTTTGAGGCCGGGCGCGTGTTGCGTGAGCGGATGGACCATCTCACGCTTGCGCAATCGCCCGCCTACGATCGCGATCCGGAAGGCAACCCCGCCTTGCCGGACTATCTTCGAGAACAATTGCTGGCCATCAATTCCGTACAGGCCGCGCAAGCGGGCAAGCTGGCGGCATCAGGGCCGCACTGAATTCGAGAAAGCCATGCGCTGCAGCCGATCGAGAGAGTTCCATGACAACAAAAATAAACTTTGGGCACTATTATGACTTCCGGAACCCAGCGCGGTGGCGCCGTCCTTGGGCAGAGTTCTACGCGGAGCTGCTGGACTTTATCTGCTATACCGAGACCCTTGGTTTCGGCGGCGCGTGGTTTTCCGAACACCACATGGCTGAAGACGGCTACATTCCTTCGCCGCTGGTGGTGGCCTCGGCGGTCGCCGCTCGGACCAAGCACCTCGTACTGGGAACGAGCATCGCCATTGCCCCGCTCTATCATCCTGTAAGGTTTGCCGAAGACTGCGCGATCATCGACATCATCTCGAACGGGCGGTTCCAGGTGGCCGTGGGCAGTGGGTACCGCCAGCGTGAACTGGCGGCCTACGGTGCCGATTTCTCAGCCCGAGGAGCCTATGTGGACGAATTCGTGCAGATCGTCCGGCGCCTGTGGGACGGAGAAACGGTGACTCACCGAGGTCAGCATTTCAATCTGGACTCTGCCTTCATCATGCCGCGCCCGGTGCAAGACCGTCTGCCCCTCTTCATCGGCGGATACAACAAGCGGGCGTTCCGCCGCGCCGCGCGTTACGGCGACGGTTATCTTGGTTCGCTCGAATGCTATCCTGCCTACATGGAGCAGGTCCGGGCTTGCGGCACCGAGCTTGCGCGCGCGCGCTTTGGTGAGATCGGCTTCAGCCTCTATGTTTCGCGCGATCCGGAAAAGATGTTCAACGAGATAGCCGAGCATTCGCTCTACACCAACAACTCGACCGCCAGCTGGATGAATGAGGGCAAAGCGGGCGGGGTGTTCGCCACGGAAGTGCGGAGTGATCCGATGGATATGGAGACGTTCCGGCGGCAGGGACTCCTCAAGGTCATGACCCCGGATCAAGCCATCGATTACATTCGCGCGCGGCTCAAGGTGGCGCCGATAGAGAACTTTTTCACGAATGCGCCTCCAGCCGGTTATCCCCTGTCCAAATTCGCCGAGAGCGCGGAGTTATTTGCAAAGGAAGTGATTCCCGCGTTCATTTGAGTCTGCGGCCTATCTGGAGAGGCTGGTAACAAGACACGGCGTCGGATGCCGGGCCTGTATTGGCGGTCTAACAGGGCCGGTTGACCAGAGGCAGGACGGGCATCGGCGGCTGGTCCTATCCTGCGTTCGAGCGCGCGATGCGCCAAACCGAATACGCGGGTCGAGCCATTCCCCTCGGCGGCTTGCGGCACCGCCTCGGCTTGGAAGCGGGACTACAACGTTGGCCGTCCTCACATGGGTCTTGGCAAGCTGACCCCGGTGGAATACCTTGCCAGGTCAGAAACTTGGCCTATCCCGATCGGGGTAGGCCAAGCCGGAAGCTAACGCCGCACCCGGACCACCAATCCCAAGCGCTTCATGCCCTCGCGGTCTCTCTCCAGAATTGGACCAATTTTCTCAAGGCAGACCAGATAAGGAGGTCGGCGCCAGCGGCACAGCGCTTGCTGGCCTATCTCGCTTCGCTTAGCAGGGCTTAAGAAAATTCTTGAAACTTTCACTTTTTGGAAGTATCTAGAATTTTATGAGCGCCCTAGCCATTGCCCTTGCCCAAGGCAACCTAGCTCACCGCGTCTTCGACCAGCGACAGCTTTGCGAGGCGCTTGGCGGTAGCGACGCGCGCCGATATGCTCTGGTCAACCGTGCGTTGAAGGATGGGTCTCTCATCCGCCTAAAGCGCGGAACATATATGCTCGGCCAATCAGTGCGGAAAGACGACGTGCATCCCTTCGCGGTCGCGCAAGCGCTTCTGCCGGGTAGCTACGTTTCCTTCGAGACCGCCCTCGCATTCCATGGCTGGATCCCTGAAGCAGTCTATGTGACGGCGAGCGTGACGCCCGGACGCAAAAGTCTTGAACAGGACACACCCGTCTTCGGCCGCTTCACCTTTCACCCCATCGCGATCAACAGATATCAGTTTCTTGCTGGAGTGGAGCGCCAGCCATTAGGGGCCCTGACGGCGTTCATTGCCAGCCCCTTGCGCGCTCTTCTCGACCTTGTGGCCCTACGCAAGCAGAGCTGGGCCGGCGTTGAGTGGCTGACGAGCAGCCTCCGCATCGAAGAGCGGGATCTGCGGTCGATCAAGCGCAGGGAATTTGTGGCGATGAGGCCCGTCTATAGGCACAAGGCCGTCAATGATTTCCTCCAGCAACTGGAGCTCGCTGTGCTTTCTCCATCCAGCCTCGTCGGCAGCAGTTCATGATTGATATGCTGCAGAAGAAGCTCCGCGAATATGGGGCCCAAAATGCCGTTGAGGAGGAGAATGCCATCAAGGAGATCATCCAGGAAATCGCCCTGTACGCGCTATGGCGTGCCGAATTCTTCGATGTGGCGCTGTTCCAGGGGGGGACCAGTCTGCGGATTTTACACGGACTTCCCCGGTTTTCGGAAGATCTGGACTTTCTGCTCCGGGCTCCCGATCCCGATTTCCGATGGGCTCGGTATCTCACGATGCTGGTTGAGGTGTTCGCACAATTTGGCGTGAAGCTCGAGGCCTACCCAAAGGACAGCATGGATCGCGCTGTGCGCGAAGCAATCCTAAAGGACGATTCCATCGCGAGCCAATTGAACCTCAGCTTCGCCGGCTCGAGCAAGGCTCGCACCATCAAGATCAAGCTAGAGATCGACACAAACCCGCCTGAGGGGTCTGGTGAGGAGACAAGCTTTCTCGACTTTCCGGCCGATTATGAAGTCCGCCACCAGGACCTCCCCTCCAATTTCGCCCTCAAGATCCATGCGCTGCTATGCCGCCCTTATCTCAAGGGCCGGGATTGGTTCGACTTTTCTTGGTACACAGCGCAGGGGGTCAAGCCCGCCCTCCCGCTCCTCGCCGCAGCGTTGGTGCAAGAAGGGCCTTGGCAAAACGAGGCCATCGTCGTCGACATGGAGTGGCTGAGAGACGCCTTGAGAACCAAGATCACGTCTATCGATTGGAACGCGGCCGCCGCCGACGTCAGCCGATTCCTGCGGCCCGGCGAGGCGAAATCGCTCTCGCTCTGGAGCGAGCGCTTCTTCCTGGCAAAGCTCGAGCTGGTTGTGGGGCCGCGGTCTTAGCGCGGTCGCAGGCGCACCCCTGACCCATCGTTCGACCAAGGAGGGCCGCGCTTCGGCTGTCTCGGCGGTATTTCAGCCCCTCGTGATCCCATATGCGTTCGACGCGCTTGGCATTCACCGTTCGGCCTTCTTGCCAAAGCAGTGCGGTGGCCCGGCGATAGCCTAGCCCGAGGCCAGTCTACAATCGTCGCCGTCATCGGATCCTGGGCGCCAGGTCCCTCAAATTGTAACTCTAGGGACTATACGTGAACCGCTTCGTCAAGCGAGCTCCATCGTGACAGTGTTCCTGATGAAGAGCTTCGCCGGTTTCGCGCGAATGGCGGGGCTCCCATCGGACAGTCTTCATGCCGCGGCAGCTAACGTCACGACATGGATGTGGGCGGTGGACCTTGGCCTCCAGCCAAGCTCCATGTCACCGTAAAGGGTAAATGTCGAATTTATACTATTACGACGCGCAATTCCTTTCAGAACCACAATGGGCGATTAGTAGCTCAGAACGGCAGCACTTAAACACTTGATCCAATCTGATTTTGTGGTTTTCTCTGCTGACGAGTTGGATAGCAGTAGAGCAGTGCAGGATCAATCATTAGCCCGCCTCACCGACAGCCAACGAGCATGCCTGCTCCTCGTTCTTGCAGGCGCCACTTCAAAAGAGATCGCGCCGCTCCTCGGCCTGACCTTTCGCACCGTCGATCAATATCTTCACGAAGCTCAGCAAGAATTGGGTGCGTCAGCTCGTCGCGAGGCGGCGCGAGCCTTTGCTTCCAAGATCGACGAGGTCGAGTTGAAGCGTCTTCAACTGAAATTCCCGGCGCTTGCTGACGTCGCGACGCCGCGACAAATCCCGTCTTCGTCCGAAACGCAGGAGCGACGCAGATCGGCATGGCAGCAGGTCATGACAAATCTGCGTCCTCCGCCACTGGGAGGAGACACCCATGACCTAAAAAGGTTTGCGCGATTTAAAGAAATGTCGCGTGCAGCCTTGTACATGGCTGCATTCATGAGTGGTCTGGTTCTGCTGCTGGCTGGTATGCTGAAGCTGCTCAACTGACCACCTCCATTACATCACCATTTGTTGACGCGCCATGGACTGGCGCGGGGAGACAACTCATGCTGCAATTTGACCGTAACAAAGCCGCCGCGGTGGCACGAGAGACCCAGAACGCCTTTATTTCATTTGACGCTGCCTATTTGAGTGCCCTGCAGCTGGCGACATCGGTCCTCGAGGCCAAGCATGGTTCCAATCTGCCCGAGCGTGACGGGCAGCGGCTGATGCAGGCCGTGCACGATAGCGCGGGCAATCTTCTTGCCGGCCGTGCCGGCATGGTGGCTGCGACCGCGATCCTCCAGCGCGTGCAAAGCCGAAGCAATCAGGCTGAAACTGACTTTGGCTGTCCTGGAGTAGGCCCATGGCAACTGATGGGCCAAGGCAGCGATAACCAGCCGACCAAGCTTTCCATCGCCAGCTAGCTACGCCGAAACCGATGACTGTCATCTTGCGCCTTACGCCTGTAACGTCGGTTCGAGATGACAGTCAGCCTATCGTTCTGGATCTTTGCAACAATTTGCTGCGGCTACGCATTCGTTTTTGGCGGGCGGGATGGACAGATCGCGGCTGCTATAATCGTCATCGCCATCGTGCTCAGTTGGCTGGCGCAGAGCGTCCAGCAGGAATGGAGGATCATCAACATTCCGGTCATGCTGGTCGATCTGGCATTGTGGATCGGCCAGTTGGCGTTGATGCTCCGAAGCCGGCGCTATTGGCCGATATGGATGGCGGCGGCGCAAACGCTCACTGTTGCATCGCACCTCGCCACCTTGGTCTCATCGAACTTCGCGCAAAAAAGCTATGCAGGGGTTGCGACGGTCTGGGCGATCCCATGCCTTCTTTGCATGGTTTGCGGGATTGCGCTCGACCGTCGCGCCATGCCGCGGCGGCCCCGCTCCTAGCGGGCGAGCCAACTCTTGTCTCCCCGCAGATAGGCCGTAATACACAACCCTGCTGGCGGCTGACGGGTAATCGCCGGACAGGCGAACAGCAGAGCTGGCGCTTGCCGTGACGGGCAGCCCTCAGCAAACGGCCAGGGCATTCGCACTGCCCGAGACCCACCTCGACGCGTGCGAGAAACGGATCGCGGAACGGCGAAGTGTGGGGCGCCACCTCGGATTCAGCATCTGTGCGAACCCAGCGTGGGATATGCTGCTGGACCTTTACCGCGCCGCCCTGCTTGGGCAGGATATCTCTATCTCAAGTCTGGCACTGGCTTCCCACGTCCCAGCGACGACCGCCCGCCGCTGTATTGCTTCGATGGTCGCAGCCAAGCTGGTGGTGTTTCGGCCAGATCCCGCCGACGGCCGCCGCATCTATGTCGCCATCACGCCCGCCGGGTTCGAAGCGCTGACCCACATTTTTGACAATATGAGATAATGCTGGCTAATTGCGCATAGGTTTTGCCGATGACGCAACCTCAGCTCCGTAAATTGACGTCAGGTCGTGCCTAGGTTAGCCACGACTATGTTGGTCGTCCTCCAGCATGCTGTCCAGGTGATCCAGTCCAAATAGCATAAGGATGGCGGTGACATCAGCGTTCACATTTGGACGAGGGTTGATCGAACCGCCACTATAAGGCAGGATATGTTCGCAGCCTGAAAACGCCGGCGATCAGGACTGTAGGATTTTCCTGCCAGGCATCACACACGCCCGTCCATACCGGCCGGGTGGCCCGACCGGTCTCAAGCGCGCTTACGCGCACCCGGCGGCACAGCTTGCAAGCTTCCCATCCTGCAATGCGGGAAAGCGCGCTGGTGTGCCGGATGGCCCATGAATTTCATCGCACTGTGTTGGAGTTGCTCGTTACCGCTGGCGGGCTCCGATGCGTAGCGGCAACGGCTCGGAACCGGAGCCAAGGCCGGCCTCGCTGGATTTTTCGAACAGCCGCGGCATGGCTGAGCTTTATCGTGCGGAAGCACCACGGCTGGCCCGCTATTTTCGTCGACGCTTGCCGTCGGACAGTGATGCGCTCGACTGGGTTCACGAGGCGTTCGTGCGATTTGCTCAGGCAACGCCCGACTCAAGTCTTCGCAATCCCAGGGCCTATCTTCAGCGAATTGCCCGCAACCTGTTCGTCGATGGCTGGCGAAAGCGAACTGCCGAAGCTTTGCAATGTATTGAACTGGACCAAGCTAATCCGCAGGTCGACGCAGACCAGGACCATGCCATATTGGCGCATGATCTCATGCAGCAATATCGGCAGGCGCTTTCCGCGCTCACGCCGCGGACGCGGGTCGTTTTCCTGCTCCACCGGGTCGAGGAATTGACCTATAACGAGATCGCGGCTCGCCTCGAAATCAGCATTAATACCGTAGAGTATCATATGGCTCGCGCCCTGTTGCACCTCGATCGCGCCTTGGATCGCCGTTGATGGCGATCGATCCTGCATCGTCGGAAGCCATCCGCGAAGCGGCGGCAATATGGTTCGCGCGTATGCGTCGACCTGACGCCGGCCAGTTCAAGTCCGAATTTGACATCTGGCTCGCCGAGAGCGGCGATCATCGCACTGCCTATAATCGCATGGCCGAGACCTTCAGCCTGGGAAAAAATCTCACATCGGATCTTGGATTGAACAATCCCGTCGCTGAACCGCAGCGGCCCAGCGCCAGGCGTGGCGAGCTCATCCTCGTCGCCTGCTCGATCTTGCTCGGCTCCGGATTTGCGGCTGCGCTGTGGATCGAGAGATTTGGGGCATCGGATACAAAGCAGGTCAGTGCTCTCTTGGCTCCCGCGGCGGGTGTCGAATTGACCACGCGTGAGGATCAGCTTCGCTCGATTCGCTTGAATGACGGGTCCTGGGTGACGCTCGATGCCAACAGCCAGGTCACCGCCACGATGAGCAGCGACGCACGCACATTACAGCTGACACGGGGCAGAGCACGGTTCCGGGTCGCGCATGATGGGCGCCCGTTCATTGTCTCTGCCGGAATGGGCTCGGTGATCGCCCGCGGCACGGTTTTCGATGTCGCGTTGCGCGCGCGAGGCGAGGTATCGGTCGAGCTTTTGCAAGGCTCGGTGGATGTGGTGACGCGTTCCGCTGCCCGCGCGGATGCGCCGGTTGTACGCACGCAAAAACTTACGCCCGGTCACCAGATGACGGTCTCCTTGCGGAACGGTGCTTCGCCTATCCGGCAGCTGAGCCACGATGGTTGGATCGAAGCGCCGATCGATTTCGATAATGCGCGGCTCGCTGACGTCGTCGCGCAAGCCAATTTCGGAGCGCCGCGCCCCATCCGGGTTACCGATGCGAGCGTCGGCGATCTCAGAGTGTCGGGTACGTTTTCCATCGGAGATACGCGGCAGCTTGCCCAGCGTCTCGCGACTCTGTTCGGCTTGAACGCCGATGAGAGCGCCCAGTCAGAAATCCTGTTGCGCCCGCAATCGATGGCTGCGCCAAAAAATTTTTGAACTGCTCCCTACGGAAGTTGAAATATTCACGTCGAAGCCCTGTGAAGCGATCTCGCGACCGAGCGAGCGCCAGCAGGGGGTTGAGCGCGCATGACAACATTTTCCAACAGGTCGCAGCTTTTTCGATGGTCACTGATCGCGGCGGGCCTTTGGGTCGCATCTCCACTCGCCGCCGCATCTCCGCCTGAAGCCAGCGCGGTCTATAATTTGCCGCGCCAGCCACTGGGGATGGCGCTTCGGGCGGTAGGGGCCCGGTCGGGCCGCGAAATCATGTTTTCCGCCGATGCGGTCGCGGGCCGCATGGCTGAACCGCTGGTCGGCCGCTTCTCGGTAGATGAAGCGATCAACCGCCTGCTGTCAGGCAGCGATCTGTTCGCCGAGTTCAAGGATGGGATCATCTATGTTCGGGGGCGAGCGCAACCGTCGGATGTGATCGCAGAGCGTCCGACGGAAGGCCCCGAAATTATCGTGACCGGATCGCGGATCCGTGGCGCGCCGGTCGCATCGTCTACGATCGCGCTCTCGCAGACCGACATCAAGAATGCCGGATATGCGACGATCGCCGATGCTGTCCGGACCATCCCCCAGAATTTCGGAGGTGGCCAGAATCCCGGCATTGGCTCGAGCGTGCCGCTCGCCAGCGGCGTCAATACCGGCGGCGCTTCAACCTTGAACCTGCGCGGTCTCGGCAGCGGCGCAACCCTCACGCTGCTGAACGGGCATCGGCTCGCCTATAATGTTACCAATCCCGCGGTCGACATTTCCTCCATCCCGCTCGAAGCCGTCTCGCGCATCGAGATCGTCGCCGACGGTGCGTCAGCACTTTACGGCTCGGATGCCGTGGCCGGCGTGGCGAATATCGTGCTCAAGCGGGACTTCTCAGGTCTTGCCACGCTCGCGCGGGCAGGCGCGTCGACCGACGGCGGCAATTTCCAGCAGCAATATAGTCTTGTTGCCGGCAGCATCTGGTCGAGCGGCGGCATCATTGCGGCGGGCGACTTCGAGCGCGATACCGAAGTCAGGGCGGGCCAGCGATCCTACGCAAGCGGGCAATCGCCCGATCTCACTTTATATCCGTTTCAGAAGCATCATAGCGGCCTCGTAAGCGGTCACCAGTTGCTGGCGTCCAACCTCGAGCTGGCGGTCGACGCGCTTTACAATCATCGCTCGGGTCACCGCGTGACCCCCTTTCTGACCAGCGGCGATTTCAGCCAGAGCGGCGTGTTCTCGCTCTATCGGAGCACGTCTTTTGCCATCGCGCCTTCGCTGACGCTGACAGCCATGAACGACTGGAAGATCACCCTGTCGGGCATGGTGGGCGGCGATCGCACCCATTATGGTCTCGACAATTATGCCGGTGGCAGCGTGTTTTTCCAGACCCGCGGATGCTATTGCAACAAGGCGCAATCCGCCGAACTCGCCGCCGACGGAACCGTGATCACCCTGCCGGGAGGACCGCTCAAGCTCGCGGTCGGAGCAGGCTATCGCAACAATGATTTTCATGGGGTTAGGACCAAAGGCGCGCCCCAGAATATCCGCGCGTCGCAGCGAAGCTATTATGGCTATGGCGAACTTAGCCTGCCGCTCATTGGCCCGGACCAGTCCATTCCCTTCATCGACCGTCTGATCCTGAGTGCCGCGCTTCGCTACGAGGATTATCCCGCCGTCGACCGCGTCGCGACGCCGAAGCTCGGCCTCATCTATGCGCCGACCGCGGATCTCGAACTCAAAGGCTCCTGGGGCAAGTCGTTCAAGGCGCCGTCGCTGTGGGAACAACATCAGGCGCAAATCGCCTATATCGAGCCGGCAAGCGACTTCGGTGCAGTCGGCCTGTCACCGAACGCCAGCGCGATCCTGCTCGAAGGCGGCAATAGCGCGCTCAAGCCCGAGCGCGCCATGACCTGGTCGACGACGCTCGCAGTCCATCCGCAAGCGACCACGGGTCTACGGGCCGAGCTCACCTATTTTTCGGTCCGCTACCGCGACCGGATTGCTGAACCGATCACCTTCGAGACCACCGCACTCGCTGATGACGTTCTGGAAGATGTCATAACCCTGGCGCCAAATGACGCCGCCAAAGCTGCTGCGCTGTCCAGTGCCGCCAGCGTCAACAATCTGCTCGACGGCCCATATGATCCCGCCGCGGTCGTCGCCATCATCGATAACCGCAATCACAATGTCGCGCGTCAACGTGTCAGCGGCATCGATCTGTTCATCGATTATTTGGTCGAGATGGCGGGATCGGGCCGATTGAACCTGACCGCCAACGCTGCCTATCTGCGCAGCCGCCAGCAGCTTAACGTACAGCAGCCAGTGGTCACGCTGGCGGGTGCGATCTTCAATCCGCCGCATCTGCGCGCGCGCGGCGGGGCTACATGGAGCGATGGTCCGCTCAATCTCAGCGCATTCGCCAATTATACGGGGAGCGTGCGCGACGTGCGGCAGACTCCCTCGATCAGGATTGGGTCCCTGACGAGCTTCGATGCAACCGCTCGCTACCAGCTTACAAGAAACCAAGGCCTGCTCGGCGATATCGACCTGACCTTGTCGGTCCAGAACGTCTTCAATGCCAAGCCGCCCGTGATCCGCTCGAACTTTGCGTTCACCGAACCCTATGATTCCACCAACTATACACCCTTTGGACGCTTCGTCAGCTTTGCCATATCCAAGCATTGGTGACGGCAGATCCCATGGGTTGGTTGCGTCAAAGCTATTGGCTTGCCCTCCTTCTGGCGATGACTCATCCCATTGCCGCCAGCGCGACCTGCGATCCGGTTCCTCGGGAGGGCGCGACGTCTTTGACGAGAATAAGGCCAATCGTCGCCACCGATCTTGTCGGATTGCGGGACATCGGTGTCGCCAACGCGCTCTCCGCTGACAGTCCGCTAGGTGTATCGCCCGACGGTACGCATGTCGCCTTCGTCGTTGCCCGCGCCGATGCCGTGGATAATGACTATTGCTTCGCGCTGGTCGTGCTTGCCTTGGAGCCAGGGGCGAGGCCGCTCATTGTCGATCAGGGGGGAGAGCCAATTCGGGCGGTGCTCGATGTCCGTGGCCTTCGCGTGAAACAAGGCTATCTGCGGATCAACCGACCTCTCTGGTCACCCGACGGCAAATGGCTTGCCTATTTGCGGCGCGAGCAGGGGGTGACTCAGCTCTGGCGAGTCGCAGCGGACGGCAGCACTCGCGAAGCGGTCACGCGCGGCAACAAAGATGTCGAACTCTTTGGCTGGACGCCCAACGGCACGGGTCTCATTGTCAGCCGTCTGACCAGTCGAGGGCAGGGCGACCGCCAACGAGAAAAGCTGACTGGTTTCGCCTATGATGATCGCTTCGTTCCAAGCGCGAGCAGCGAGCCGTTCGATCTGGTATCGAATGAGGAAATCTGTACGCGCGTTGATCTCAGCCGTCCTGGGTTTCAGGAAACGGCTTCCGTTAAGTGCGGGCTGCTCTCGGCACCGCAAGTTGCGAACACGGCGCAGCGCGCCATTCTGCAGGCGCAATCTGGCAGTCGGCGGGCCTGGACCGAGCAAAGCGAGCCGGATCGGCTGTTGAGTCCGATCATGCTGTGGGCGGAAGACAAGCATGGCAGGAAAGTGCGATGTGCGGCGGCTGCGTGCATGGGCTCCGTCGAAGCCGGGATCGAGGCATTATGGTGGTGGCACGACAGCGATGTTCTTTACCTGCGGCGGGAAGGGTGGGGCAGGAGCAAGCTTGGCCTCTATCGATGGCGGCCGGGCGACTCGCCGCCGCGGCGTCTGCTGTCCACCGACGATCTCCTGATGGGTTGCCAGATGGCCCGGGCTGGCCTGGTCTGCGCGCGGGATGCCAGTACCAAACCCCGCAGGCTCGTGCTGATTGACCCGCGTAGCGGTGCTTCATCTCTCTTGTTCGATCCCAACCCGGAATTTGGCGCGCTCAGACTTGGGCAGGTCCGGCGCCTCAGGTGGCGCAACGCACTTGGCTTCGAATGCTATGGCGACCTCGTGCTGCCGCCCGACCATAAAGTCGGACAGCGCCATCCCTTGATTGTCGTCCAATATATCACGCGCGGCTTTCTACGCGGTGGAACGGGCGATGAATATCCGATCCAATTGTTCGCCGCGCATGGCTATGCCGTGCTCAGCGTTCAGGAGCCGCCTTCCTTTTACGAGTCCCTCCCAGCCGGCCGCTGGCGCGATTTCCGGGATGCCGAGATCGAGAATATGAAGGGCTGGCGCGACCGGCGCAGCATCTTCTCCGCATTGGTCGAGGGTATCCGGACGGTCGAACGTCTCGGCGTCGTCGATCCGAAAAAGATCGGTCTTACCGGGCTCAGTGATGGTGCGACAACCGCGCAATTTGCTCTGGTCGACTCCAAGCTGTTTGCGGCGGCGGCGATCAGCTCCTGCTGCGTCGATGCGCAGCCGATGATGATCTATGGCGGTCAGCGGCTGGCACACGATCGTCGCTTCAAGGGTTATGCCGATGCGACGCGAGTGGGCGAAGCCTTCTGGCGGCCGATTTCGCTCGCGCTCAATGCCGAGGCGATCGACACGCCGCTCCTCATGCAGTTGCCCGATGAGGAATTTCTCGGCGCGATCGACAGCGTCACCGCGCTGGAAAATGCCGGAAAACCCGTATCGCTCTATGTCTTCCCCGAGGAAAATCATACCAAATGGCAACCCGCCCACCGGCTCGCTGTCTACACCCGCAATCTCGACTGGTTCGATTTCTGGCTGCGGGGCAAGGTCGATCCGGATCCGCTCAAGCGCGACCAATATGCGCGCTGGCGAAAGCTGCGCGACACTTGGCGTTGTCAGCCATCCAACCTGCCGCCCGATGTCGCGGACCAACCGCGCGCCCAAGCTTCGACATCAACAAATGCCATGATCCGCCGATAGGCGCTGCCATGCGCCGGTCGCGGATCGTCAAGCACGGGGAGTATCGCGGGCAGGTCGATAATATTCTGCGAAGCAAGCAACCCGTCCGACAGCATCGATCTGATTTTTGGCCGGTTCGCCTCGAAGATCTCGACGATGAAGCTGTCCGGTGTTCCCTTTGACCGCCGCTGAATAATCTCAGTCGGCAGCATCTCGGTAAAAGCATCGCGCGCGATCACCCGATTGAGACCATCGCGAAACCACATCCAGCTCGGGATCTGCAGGCAATGCTCGATAATGGGTTGCGACATGAGCGGCGCCAGCGTCATGAGTAACTGATCGCGGCCATAGCCTTCCAGATGATTCTGGATCTGCAACAGCCAGGCGATATGCACCGATCTGCCCGGCAGCGATCCAGCTGATCTTTGCAGCCAGGGATGCACGATTGGTCCGGCCGCCATGCGCCGGCCATTGCGCGACAGCAGGCTGAAATCGGGCTGCCAGCGATAGGACCGGGGCTGAAACAGGGCACGTCGGATCGCCCGCCGGAACACCGTCCAGACATCGCTGTCGGCCAGCAGTGCCATGTCGCGCGCGGTCCGCCATGTGCCACGGCCCGGTCCCTCGGTCAGCAGACGGTCCGCCACCGGGGTCGCGGATTGCATCGAGCAGAAAACATTGTCTCCGCCACCGCCGCTCAAATAGCAGTCGGCGCGGATACGCCGTGCCAGATCGAGGATCTGGCGGTCGCCTGATTGCGCGAACGAGCGTGCAAGGGGGCGCGGCAGATGGGCGGCATCCGAGCTGGTGACGTCGATGTCGCGGACATCCTCGATCGATTCGGAGAGCGTGGCGCCGAGCCTCTCGGCCACGAGGCGCGCATAAGGTCGTTCATCGCCGGTCGGATGATCGGTCGCAAGCGTGAAGCAGGAAAAATCCGCGCCGGCGGCTGCAAGACATGCGGCGACGATCGAGGAATCGAGCCCACCGGATAACCCCAAGATGATATGCTCGCGGCCATGCGCCCAGCTTGCGATGCTCGCCGTCGTGACCCTGCGCAGCCCTGTGATCGCTTCGGCCATATCGCGCTGCTGGTTCTCGCGTGCCGCGAAATGCCATGGCGACCAAAGCATATCGGTAGTAGCTCCCTGATCGGTGATTGTGAGCCGCTCACCTCCCAGCAGCTCGCATACTCCTACCAGGCAAGTCTCGGAGGGGCGCAGCTGATCCGCTTTCAGATGGCGCGCGATCGCATGCCAATCGAGCTTCGGCTCGAACAGGCCGGTCGCCGCGAGCAGCGAGACGTCGGAGCTGACGACCGTCAACCCGCCCAATTGAAAATAATAGCAGGGCAGCATCGCCGCCGGATCGCGCACGACCCGCACCGCATCATTGGCTTTGTTTCGTATGAAGCCGACATAGCCGCCCCAGTAATGTTCGACCAGGGCCTTGCCGGCCGACCGGCAAATCGAATCGGTGCCAAATGGCGTGACTGACTTGAGTGGCGGCGAGCCCAGACGTCTGGAGAATAAGGTGCCGACGATGGCGCCGAGCTTGTCGTCCAGGAGAATGACATCGTCCGAAGAGCCGGCCAGCACGAGCAGGCCGTCCTCATCCAGGATGGACGCCAGCTCCCCGCGCCGGGTCAGGCTTTCCGCAATGCGTGAGGCGAGGCCGCGCGCGCCCGTGCTGCGGGCGCCAATGATCGCGAGATAGCGAGCACGCATCAGACGATCAGAATCGGTGTGAAGTTGCGAACATTGTCGAGATGGTCGTTGAGAACATGATCCTCAAACTGGACCCAGCAATGGGCCTGGAAGGGACGGACCATGACCGCCAGGACCAGGGTCGGGATGATTCCGGCGCGAAGGAGATGGCGTGCCATCGCAATCGAGCGCGGGAGACAGCGATCGTGACGCGCGACGTGCAGGTTGGCGCGCTCATAAGCGGCCACGATATCTGTCAGCGCTGGCGAAATGACCGCAGTGGCCAAGTGTCTCGCAGCTTCCTTCTCGCGATCGATGGCCGCTACGATCCGCGCCAGCGGCAAGATTTTCAGACTGGCGGCCGTAACCGCGAGTTGGAGCAGGGCTTGCGACATGGTCACCATAGGCGGCGCGGCCAACCGTTGTTCAACGAGGCTGTCCGAGAGTGCCAAGGGGTCCTGAGTTCTGAGCGGCCTGCTCTCCGCAAGGGGCGGCGCGAGAAGATTGGCAGGCAAAATGTTGCGGATTAAATCGGCCGACGCCGCCGGGGCAGTGCCATCGACAAGCGAGACGAACGCATCATTGGCGCGGGGCGACAGGCAAAAATAGCGGTCTTTGGGCAGGTCGAGGAAGATCGCGCGGTCGCTTGCGATACAGAAGGACAGCCCTGGCCTAAGCGCGAGTTCCATAAAGGAGATGACCTCAAGCAGGTGAGGCGGCGCACGACCTCGGCCGTGCGCCGTCCGTTTATCAGTCGTTGGAGAGACCGGCGAGGAATCGCTGGCCCTGTCCATCGTCCTTCGGTCCCGGAGGACCCTTGGTCTCCGCGGTCACCGCGCCAAGGTCGATCAACTGCTCTTCATGAGCTTCAACATGGCATTTCATCTTTCGCTCCTACAGTAGCGCCGCAAATATCTGCGACCATTTGAGAATAGGAGCGGTACAAAAATATATAAAATCTATTCTTAAAAATATAATATCGAGTATATGTCGATTTTATTCTATCAATTATCGATTGCCAAGATTTATGCGCATCGAGACTATCGCTGCCTTTCATGAAAGCTGTGGATTGTTCCTAAAAGCGGCAGTAATTTCTGTCTGCGGCGATGGTGGTAGGCTGAAAGGCGGGTTGAGATTGCCCTGTTATTTCCGGAGTCCAATGTTCTGATCAGCTGGAGCAGCTCGCTATAGGGATCTTTGAGAGTCCGTGCTTCCGCTAGCCGCGCCGCGTGGAGACTGTCGTTCAATTGGGCGACGGCGCGCTGATGGGCCTGGTTTCCCGAACGGCGCGCGAGAAGACTGTGAAGCGAAGTAGTCAGAGCTGCAAAATGCTCCGGGCTCTCCATTGGGCCAGACAAGTCCAACAGCTGGGCGAGCGGCTCATTGGGGCATGGCGGCAACTTGGCCGCCATTTGCGCCAGCCGGACGTTCCATTCGTAAAGGTCCAATAGGGCAGGGGCGGTGACGGCAGGGGCCTGGAACCCGCCATGCGGCAGGGCCTCCAGCAACCGCTCCCCGATCAGCCGCTGTACGGCATCGCGGACCGGTGTGACGCTGGTTCCATAAGTATCAGCGACCGATTGCGTATCGATACGGCTTCCCAGCGAATAGCTGCCGCTCAAAATCCGTTGCTTAAGCGCGCGGTAGACGCGGTCGACATTGCTGGGACCGGGCGCCACACGATCTCGTCACGCTGCCTTGGTTGCAGCCGTCGGCCACCATTTGGGAGTGAGCTGCTCGGTAAGCTCGCGGATGTTGCGTTCCGCGATGAGATCGATGCATTGGCGTTCGAGCGCAACAAGATCGCCATGGGCAAGCTGATGGGGAAACGCCATGTCATGGCCGAAGAACAGCAGGGGCAGTACGATATGACCGGTCGACAGCCCAAGCTTGTGTGCGCACAGCAAATGATCGTCCAGCCGCGCCGCGGGATTACCGGACTCAATCTCGCGCAACCAGCGAGCGCCCATCCGCATGGCGCGGGCAAGCTGTTCCTGGGTTATGCGAGCCCGGCGCCTGGCAAGCTCGATGCGTCGCCCCGAAAGCTCTTTGACGAACGCAAGCAAGGCATCGTCGTGCGCGATCGATCGGCGTGTTTGCGGCATCGCGATATCTCCCACGAGAGTTCTACAGATACGAGCATTTGGCACTGCGCTATTATCTATGTCGTGGCGACGAATATCGCGCAACGCCAACTGTCACCGATCCGGCGACATCATGATGCGATTGCTATTTCAAACGAGCGGCGCCGCACAAAGACGGTGCAAATTCAGCGATGCCTTGCTAGGCGATAATGTAATGCGTACCGACCTGGATCATCTGCCGGCTAACAAGCGGCGCGAACTCGAACATGTCGTTCAGATATTGTTCGAGGAGTTCGACGACGCCACGAATTCATCCACGGCCAAGAGAAAGCGCGGCCGCATACTCAAAGTCATTCTTTACGGCAGCTACGCGCGGGGCGGCTGGGTCGACGAGCCCCACACGGCCAAAGGATACCAGTCCGACTTCGACCTCCTTATCATCGTCGACCAGAAGGCGTTGACCGATCGGGTGCTCTATTGGGCGAAGGCCGACGAGCGGTTGATCCGCGAACTGTCCATCACCAAATCGCTGCACACGCCCGTCAACTTCATCGTCCATACGCTTCAGGAAGTGAATGACGGCCTTGCGCACGGCCGCTATTTCTTCATGGATGTCGCGCGGGACGGCATCGCGCTCTACGAAGCTGATGACACCGAGCTGCACACGCCGAAGCCCAAGACGCCCCCGGAAGCGCTCGCGATGGCCAAGGAATATTTTGACGAATGGTTTCCGGCAGCGATGCGGAAACACAAGCTAGCTAAAGATGCGATCGCGCAGGGTTTCCATAAGGAAGCGGCCTTCCTCCTTCATCAAACCACCGAGACGCTCTATCACTGCGTGCTGCTCGTCACGACCTTCTACACACCCCATGTCCACAATCTCGGCTTCCTTCGCACCCAGGCCGAACGGCTTGACCGGCGACTGCAAGACATTTGGCCAATAGCGTCACGCAAGGATCGTGCGATGTTTGAAAAGCTCAAGGATGCCTATGTGAAGGCACGCTACTCCAAACATTATCGCATCTCCGATGAGGAACTCGCCTGGCTGAGCACTCGTGTCGAAGAGCTGGGCCGGATCATGCACGTCATCTGCCATGAGAAGATCGCGTATTTCGAAGCGCGCGCAGCTTGATCGGCTTTGCACCGTCGCAGGCATGATCATGGAAG
>Ga0157379_10000636_pt1 | contig 28277 bp, 21 predicted proteins | sample S25metaG_FD_121802 | JGI IMG/M metagenome (GOLD analysis project Ga0157379, IMG submission 121802) | Switchgrass rhizosphere microbial communities from Kellogg Biological Station, Michigan, USA - S2-5 metaG | ecosystem: Host-associated > Plants > Roots > Rhizosphere > Soil | place: USA... | reverse complement strand
TCGACCACGACCCCCCGTTCTTCGCCGCGTACCTAAGGTCGCCGTTCAAGAGATTGTGGTAGCCGATCCGGGGGTTGCCTTGCCCATCTAGCGCCAGCGAGCTGCCAAAGCCAACGTCAACAGTGGAGTCAGCGTTTTCCAGTGTCCACGTCCCGCCGTTCCTCCCAGCGTACCTGAGGTCGCCGTTCAAGATATTGTGGTAGCTGATCCGGGGGTTGCCTTGCCCATCCAGCGTCAGCGATGTGTTTCTCCCCATGTTCCCGGTGGCGTCAACAGTCTCCACCGTCCACGTCCCGCCGTTTTTGGCCGCATACTTGAGGTCAGTGTTGGTGAAGTCGTAGTAGCCGATGCGGGGGTTACCCTCCCCATCTAGCGCCAGCGACGTGAAGGCCCCCACATTCCCGGTGGCTTCAACGGTCTCCATCGTCCACATCGTGCCATTCTTCGCCACGTACCTGAGATCGCCGTTCGTCCAGTCGTGGTAGCTGATGCGAGGGTTGCCATGCGCGTCCAGCGCCAGCGAGGTGTAAGCCCCCACGTTTCCGGTGGAGTCCACGATCGTCGTCCGCCACGTGGCGGGAGGCGGCGTTGGCCTCGTCACCGTGTCCTTGTCGCCGCAACCGATCAGTCCAACGATCGACATTGAGAAGATGATCGCCGCGGTCCGCTTCATCGGGAGCTCATGTTTGCCACACCTCGAACCCTCACGTCCCGGGAGCAGAAGCGACTCCGCACCCCCCGCGAGTAGGCTCCCACCCGGGATTGGGCCGTAGACTCGAAGGCTGCCGGGGTTTCACAGGGCGCGTCCGGACCTGGAGCATATGGAGCGGCGGCACTCACGACCGAGAGCAACAAGTACGGAAGGGTTCGCTTCAAGGTCGCCAGTCGAGCTCCGTTTCGCCGGCGAACTTCAGCATGCCGCATTAGTAAGGATCTGGCGAGCATCCGGGCTATGAGAGGACCCATTCGAGAGTGTGGAAGGATGTCCTTCATCATTGTCCAGCGTCATCACCAAGATGCGCCGAGTGACCCGCCGACGACAAGAGAAACGAGGTTGGCAGCTGATCCGATTGGGAGCCTCAGATCCAGGCCGGGCCTGAACGTCCAGTTTCCAAAGTCGCCGTGGAATTCGAACTGGCTGGTGGTCCGTGCACCTAGTGGCGGATAGCCTTCCGTGATTAGAGAACGACCGGTTACGGCGCCGCCGACACGGACCGCCCTTCCTTCGAATCCGATCTGCCAACCGAAGACTACGTGCAGCTCGAGGTCGCGACGATCTGTGTCCGCGGTCGGAATCGCGAGCACCGGACCGAATCGGAGGCGTGTCAAAAGGCCGGCGTTCGTTACGTGCCGCATGTTGAGCACCAGCTGAACTGGAGTTGTGGAAGGCACGAAGACGGCGATTCGGCTCTGATCGGCATACGATCCGAGAAACACCGCGTCTGGCTGGTCATCAGGCATCAGGGGAGCGCGCGCACCCAGTTCGATGAAGACGTCGGAACGACGCGGACGGAGCTCGATTCCGAGATACGGGTTCCCTCCGGCATCACCGTTCAGAGTGTAGTCCCCGAATGAGTCCAGAAAGACGGCATCCACATGAATTTCGGGCAGCTCCATCACGAGGGCCATCCCCCGATCCAGCTCGAATCGACCGCTGAGATAAACGATGCCCGTCGAGAAATCCTCATCGAAACGCTCCAGGGACGTGTGGAGCGCCTCAAAGAGCAGGGCGTGTTTCTCATCCCGAGGAACCCAGATCGATTGGGCGCGAGCTTGGAAGGGGGCGAGGAGCGAGATTGCCAGGAATAGCCAGAGCGCGGTTCGCATCAACGTTCCTCCGGCGGGCGGAAACGGGAGGGGCCGACCTTCCGGCCCGTGCGAATCCACCCCATGCGCTGAGAGAGCCAGAGAGTTAGAGAGCCGGATCGTCCCACGGCGGGGCGAACGGCGCAAGATTGGCGTCTACGTCCACCGGAGGGCTTCGTTTCGGATCGCGTGTACCGAGCCACGGACCCGCAACTCACGCCCTGGGCGAATCATGCGAAGGCCCCGGCAGCTCTCGCCACCGAGGCCCTATTTCGAGCGCGAGCTCAACGAGTTCGCACTTTTTCATTTGGCTCCCCAAGCGTAACCCAGTGCGAACCTGAGCATGCCTTATCATCACAGCTTTGGGTGCCGGTAGCGAGCAAACCTGCCTTTGGAAGGACTACCGAGCTAGGACGATCTTCGTTGTTCTTTGCCTACCGCCAGCCTCGAGCCGACAAAAATACACCCCGGCCGCAGCGCCATCCCCTGCCTGATTCCTTCCGTCCCACGGGATCTCGTAGATTCCGGGGGCATATGAGCCAGACGCCACAGTTCGAACATGTCTACCCTGCACGTCGTAAATGGCGACTCGAACCACCATGGGTGTCGTCCCTGGAACTCCAAAGGAGATTCTTGTGCTCGGGTTGAATGGATTGGGTCGGTTCGGGAAAAGGCTCAGCACGGCCGGCACGTTTGGTGGAGTCGCCTCTACATCACTGATACCTGAGCCAATCCCATGCTCAAAGAACACCTGTCTGGCAATCCAGTTCTTTTGCACGCTCTGTGCTCGCGGGTACAAGATCGTGTTGTAGTAATCGTAAAGGTCTTGTGCCTTCCTGAGGCGAGGAGCCGATCCTCCAAACAGCCCGATGATTGAGGGATTCGAAAGAGCGTCCGCGTAAACGTCGCCGTTCTGATTGTCGTTTGCACTGTCGTAAAGATCCCACAATAATCCGGCAACTGAAACTGGGTCGGTGACGCCGAGGGCATTGCGGCAGGAGGGGTTGCAGCCTGCCGCAATGCAGCCCGTTTCTAAGTTCAAGGACCATTGGTTTGTAACACCAGAGGGATCGCATCCGCGATCGACGTATAGGGCGCTCTCGTTCCGGACGGCCTGGATGTAACCTGCATAGAACAACCCAAAGGCCTCGTTCCAGGCTAGGGAGTCAGCAGAAGTAGATGGGCATCTACCTGGAACTGCGTTGGTATTCGCGAGAACTGCAATTAACGACGCGACGTGGTGGGCGAAGCCCCGCAGTACAACCGAGTCATCAAGCTCATCGGGCGAATAAGACGTGGTGTCTTGACGCCCGTCTACATAAAGCACGCCTTGTGTACCATCGTAATAGGTGCCATTTTGGCCCGGCGCCTTACTGTAGCCCGGACTCCAGACCACATTGACACCGGTGATGGGATCGTTGCTTTGATAGGCTGCCTCCCAGGCCGTTTCATCCAGGTTGTTTATGATGTGGAGAGCACTCCTATGAGCATAATCATTTGGACGAAGTTCGCCCAACTTCAGAGTGTCACTAATGGCGTTCATCTGGAGCGGGAAATCCGAATACCAGCGTGACCCGGTTGAATCGAGCATTGTCACGAACCAACCAAAGCCGAGGTTGTTCCCATAACCGAAGTCAGTCTGGTAATAGACGCGTACAACGACATCTAATGGGCCCAAGTCGTCGTTCCTATCGCGATTTAGGATAGGCCCAACCACGAAGCTGGTCGACCCGTCATCCTTGAGTTGCGTCGAGATCAGTGAGTCAAGAGCGGTCGAGTCGCACCCGAAGCATCGATCCTTAGTGTCATAGACGACGACTTGGGCGGAGCGAAGTGATTTGACCGCTCCAGAAAGAGAGTCCACATAGGCGAAAGACCCTGTGATATATAGGGTTCTATGTGTGTTCTCGAATGCAGTGTAGGGGTATGCCGCTGTGGCGAAGGTCCCTGGATACCATTCTGCTAGCTCTCGGTCATCACCAGTCACCCTTGCCAGGTAGAGATCAGAGATTGTGTATGGTCCGTTCACGTGTCCGTCAAACAGTGCCGCGCCCTCGAATCCAATCTCAATGTTCTGGTGGCCAGGCTCTAGATCGGCTTCGCTCGCGGCCGTGAGTGTGTGTCCCTCAGAGTCGGTAAGCGATCCCGAGACACGGTAACGGCCTGCCTCGACGATGTTCAGGGAAACATCAATGATGAGTTTGTCATAGGTGGAGTTCTCGTTGGTATCCATCCCGTAATCGTCGAACATTCCCTCAAAGGACGGCTGTGGAGCAACAGCCGTCACTGCGATTGAGGCCTCTCGATACAAATCCCCTCCATTTACTGCGCCCGATGTGCCTGTGGCACGGGTTGCCGCCACCAAGGCTAGATAAACGCCGGCGTAAGAGGTGTTGTACTGTCCTGAATACACTCCGTCATTCGCCGCACTGTCGGGTGCCACCCCGGTGTCTCTTAAGGTAACGAGTGTAATAGTGGAATCGGGTCGAATCACGTCTGCCGACACCGCTGCCCCTGTCACGGCATTTCCACCTCGATGAAGCTGTGCGAAGATCTTCACAGGGCTCGAGGCCACTACCTGCGAGGAATCGACACTTAAGGCAAGTGTCGCGGCCGGATTGCGCAGGAACGTACTCAGAGAGTAGGGGGTAGAACCATATGGCTCAGTCACAGACGTTCCCAGGACCTCTACCGTCCAGGCCCCAACCTCGGGCCGTGTGAATCGGAACAGCTCCATCTTTCCATCGAACAGAAAGTCACCTTCATCACGGGTGACATCAGGGTTGCCCACTATGCTTGTAGCGTCAAATACTTGATTCGAAGGCGAAATCAAGCGCAGGTCGATATTTCCCGACGAATATGCCACTGCAAAGTAGGTCTCTGTTGAGTCATCCACCTGGACGATATGCGACCCCATACCCCCCTGAGCGACGATTCCTACATCACTCATCCCCTCCATGAGCTCCGTCGCGGTTTCGAGACGCGGGGATGCTCTGAGACTGGTAACAGCGTTCTCAAGGTCATTGAACACCGTTAGTGCCTTGTTCAATTCGGTATGGAACGCGTCCCTATCAGGATCGACCGTATGTCGATCAATTGCGGTAAACGCGAAAGGAAGCGCCTTTGCGGACGCTTTTGTAACTACGCCGTCGCCCGGCCGACCAGTAATATCGAGGAAGACTTCATCACGGCAGCCGCAGTCCGTATCGTATTCGCCAGCCAGCGCAGTGTACTTGACACTAGGGTTCTTGTGATTATGACGCGCGTTGTAGTCTGTCATTGCAGACAGCGTCAGCTCCGGTATGTAGCTCCCCAGTACCCTGATGAGGGGCGAATAGGCCGCCAATATAATTCCCTTTCGATTGAACTTCCAGGCCTTAGGTCCTGAGTACAGGGCCAGCTTCGTACCACCGTTCGGGGCACCAATCTGGATGACACGGTCCACATCGTTTGCCGTCTCGGCATAGTGGCGAGCATCAATACCGCCCTTACTGTGCCCCACCAACGTGACCTTTCTTACCCCCCAACGCGTGAGATCCCTCTGGACTCTTCTTCTCACTTCAGCTGCACCGGATGCAATTGAGGGATCGAACTTAAGAGGTAGGTCCTTGTCGAATGGGATCCCTCGGCTTGTAAGTTCTGTCGTCCATGTCCCTCCCCAAATGTCGCGTAGCGCAGGCCAACCATGCACGAGCACGACTGGAGGCACGACACTGAATCGAATGCTCACCCAATCAATAGCAGTGCACCAAATACACCTACATGGGTTGGCAGTATCGATCGCTATCCGAATGTAGTTAAGTGCAGGTATGGGCGGAAGGTCGCCTTGGTGAACGGAAGGGAAATTGACCCATTCGATGGGCACCTTGAAGGTGTTCTTTATCCATTTACAGCTTTCGCCTTGAAGATAGGGACCCGGAACGGCGTGATCATTGAAGTAGAGGCTATCCCTCTCACCCTCCGCGAAGTTGATGTCATAAGTTGGCAATTCTATGGTAACGGAGTCACTGATCAGATCTTTGCTCCTGAGGCTTGTGACGTCCCCGACTACCCTTGTAATCGCGATCGCAATTACCAGGGAATGGCCGCTATTGTCGGTTCCATAGGTACAACCTGTGTCCAGCCCCTCTCCCACGTCGGTGACGAATGTAGTGTCATCTTGCACAGGAGGTTCGAAGCCAGAAAACCCCCCTTCATTGTCGCACCCCGATTTCGATGCGACTGACGCTGGAGACATGAGCATGCTGCGAGGCGTACTGCTTCTGCCTTGCGGCGTTGTGGCGTGCTTTCTGATATCCAACCCGTGTGGGCGAGGAGACGCGAGGCACTTTACTGAGCAAGACAGACCAGCAATGACCGCTATAGCCACAGCAACTGAGCGCATGCTCCCCCCCCAATCCTTAACACTCATTTTGCTGGCATAGAGATGAGGAAGATTGTTGGCGGCTTTCCATAGCTGTCGAGCTCTCTCCCCACCTTCCCCCTCCCGGTCCAGAGCGCGTAACAACGACCATGTAGTGCTAATGCCCGGATCCGCTCGGCGTACGAGAGGTCTCTTGTCAATCGCACGGGGTTTGGTTTCTTGGCGAGGGCCCGGTCCCTCAGCACCGAGAGCGGGATGGTGAGGACGTCGTTATTTTCCCAATCGGGATCTGCCAGCCAATGCAGGCCCAGTGGATTCAACGGACTAGCATCGGTACGTTGATAGCGCTCATCAACCCAAAATACCGCTCCTCGATCACCCTCAGATGCAATCGCGACGGACGAATTCCTTGCTGCCCCGACCCAGGTGCGGGCACCGACAAGGACAGATGGGTCTGACCAGCGCTGCGCGTCAGGCGAAGCCAGCATGTAGAGCCAGCTGGCGTTGTAAAGTACTAGGAACTGTTTATTCAAATAGACTGCGTCTAGGTGGGATACATAGCCGCTGCCTTCGGGCCGTGCGTGATGTCCTTGGATTCCCAACACGCCAAGAACCTGTGGGGAGGACCACGTCTTTCCCTTATCTCGGCTATAGATGTAGACTATCCGACTATCCTCGCTCAGAAGGTCGTCGTTCGATGCTTTGGCTACTCTATTGATCGCGGCGAACAAGTGATATGTACCATGTACTATCAAGAGTTTCGGCTCAGGCTGCGTCGGTCCACCTGGGAATTTGGCGAGCCGGATTCGGGAGCGTATTCCCCCGCGTCCCGAAGTCGCGGTCCACACTTCAACGGAGTCCTCTACGCCTGGATTTCCGCCACTGCGTATACGGGTAAGGTAAAATAGAATCGCGTTAGGCCCGTCAGTGGCAATGCCGAGCGCAATGGCAGAGGCAGAAGGGAGTGCATCTGGCAAGCTTTCCCACGTGTTGCTTGCTGACAATTGGAAGTGCTGTAAGTGGGGCCCAACGAAAACCTGCAATCGCCCCTCTACGGCAGCCACCCGCAGGGGACCACGCGCCCGTTGCGGCAAGCTGGATGGAATTCCCCAGTGTTCGTTACTGAGATTTAGTTGGCGATGCCATATCTGGAACCTGCTTTCATTTTGCGCAGGGCTCGCTACAGACTCCAGCCACACGGCATGAAGCTGCCCATCGACGATGGTGAAGTCTAGGCCGTCGATCGAGTCCTGGGCACGGGCATCGATCCCAGGTATCTCCTTCACTGTAAGCTCGCCTGCCCCTGCCACACTCCAGGAACAGCTCGCCCACAAAGCCGTGAGCACTATGAAGCAACGTAGAGGGTAATTCCCTAATCGGTTTCTGTATGGGCTGATGGGGGGTAGGGGCGACACGATAAAGCACTGTGTCAACATGCCCTTATGGAGTCAAATGATAACCGCTCGAGCACGGTTCAATGTCCACGCGCGTCGACGGTTCTGCACCGCTGCAAGCTGCTGCACATAGACCGAAAGGTCTAGCCCGTCCACTTTGAGCAACTGCCCCGGCCCGAAGCCTAAAGGTCTCACCCTCAAGTCAGGCTCTATCCCTCAACCAGACTCGGCGGGAGAGATCATTCACAGGGCACGGCCGAGCGCCAGAACGCGGAGGGGGTCTACAACTCAACCGTGCTCCTTGGAAGTTTGCCGAAGCAGACGCTAGCGGCGGACCGACACAACGTCGAGCGATTCCTCAGTGCAGCGGAGAGGCAGGGAACACGAACACAACAGGCAGCGAGAGCAGTACGCGAGAAACTCGCCACGCCCTGACATACACGAACTGACAACAGGTCTTCCGGGACATCCCAAACTCGCGAGGTGCGAAGTGCCAACCACGCCTCTCCGCGTCCTGTGTGTCCATGGTGTGAACACCCCCGAAACCGACACAAGATGGCAAGACGGATGGAAGCAGGCGATCGAAGTTGGCGTGGCCCGTTGGGATCCTGGCCGAAAGGTGGAGCTGGTCTTCGCCAGGTACAACGATCTGTTCCGCGGCACTCCCCTAGGGCCCCTAGACTATGTGAAGGCACTAGCTCGCTTGCTAGGAAGCGGCCAGACATACGAAAGCCCCGGCAGCTCTCGCCGCCGGGGCCCCTATCCCAAGCGCGAACCCTGGAGTTCGCACTTCTTCATTTGGCTCCCCAATCGTAACCCAGTGCGAACCCACTCGAGCCGAACCCACCCCAGCCTAATGAGTAAACCGACCGGCCCAACAACCGCCCCTCCGAGATTCCACCCGTTGGGGTCCACGTGCCCGCCGCGGGCCCCGCAGGCCTCATTTCACGGGCTAACGATGATATAGCACGCAGAGTCCCTTCTAAGAGTATCCAGGATGCAAAAATATGGGTGCATCCCTGGAGAAGGAGCCCCTTGGCTCGCGCTCAGAATCAGGGCCTTGCTCTCGCAGCCCGGGTTCACACGATCAATTCCCGTCCCATCGACCGTTAAGTACACATTATGCGCGGCTGTGTCTAGGTTTCTCCAGGCGACAGTCTCGCCCTGGGTCACGTAAAGTGTCTCTGGTTGGAAATGGAGTGCACCACCTATCATGTCAACGTAGTGATCGGCGACCCCGACCACGTCAAGACCCACGCTTGCGGAACTTGTATCCCCTCCCGCTATAGCATGTATGGTTGTACTGTATGGCCCTGCCTTGCATGCCCGCCAGTAGAGCCTTCCATGGCCACTGACCGGATCGAATCCAACGCTGTCCCATACTCCGGTCGCAAAGACCCCAGCTATCGGGTCTTGGTCCGGATCCGATACTGAAAAATCGACTCTCACGTCTACTCCGGTGGAAGCACCTGTCGTGCCCACAATGGAAACAACAGGAGGTCCTGGGCTAACTTGCGCTGGATGATCATCATCGCCACAGCCACCGGTTAACACAACATATCCGGCCAGCAAAGCGATTACTAATAGACGATGCGAAGTAGACATCCTCAGACCCTCAATGCAGTAGAACTACCTTGCCATGGATCTCGGCCGTCACAGAACTCACGCGATAGAAGTATATTCCTGAAGGCAGTCGGTCGCCCTGGCCGCGGTGCGCCCCGAGCTCAACAGACCGAACTCCTGGCATTGCGTTGCTTTCCTCAATCAGTCTTCCCACCAGTCTTCCCCGCACATCAAATAGGGACGCCTTAAGCGGCCCCTGCCTAGTAGTGGATACTCTCAGCATCGTGGCGCCATTCGGCCAGTCTTGAACAATGGAGGCATGGAGCTCTGGGCCATCGGGCCTCTGAAGCGCTGCGGCCATATTGCTTGCTTCACTCCGTATCCCATCACTGTCCGACCACTCCCTCCGAGCCTCCCGGCGCACGGAGTTGTCTGCCAGTGGACCAAAGCGGATGGTGTGGTCTTCTTCAATCCCTGGATTCTCCGATCCGAAAGAGGTCCACAGGGATGGATCCATTGCCGCTTCACTCGCAAATCGAAGGGAAGGATTGCCCGTCATTACATTCACTCGCAGCCGCCCTAGCCGATATCTGCCGGGTTCGAGCCGCGTCAACCCACCGTATCCGACATACACCTCACGGGGGTTCTCGCGCCGCTTGAATTCCACCGTCATTGTCCTCTGCAGATTTTCGTATTCGCCCCATTCGACCTCACCACCCTCGGCCCGCAGAACGAATTCGTAGGAAAACACCGACATCGGCACCTTACTCGCCAAGCCCCGCACCGCGCTACCATCACGGTTGCTGTTGGTAACCAACCAAACATCCACCGTCGTGGGTGCGTCATGTTTGAGACAATCCTCGGAACTATTCGCACCATCCCCATTGGCATCCAGAAAGATATACTGCGCTGAGGCTGCGCCACTCACTAAGAGCATCCCCAGACTCACCACAACGCTCAAAGACCTAATCATGGCATCCCCCGTTGTGAAGTGACCGTGAGGAGCTACGGATTGAAGGGCGTGTCGCAGTAATGGTTCAGGTGAGCTAGAAGCTGAGACAGGTCTGTGTTGTCGACCACGCCGTCGGAGTTGTAATCCATCCACCAGTCGAGCCAGAACGTTCCGTAGCTCTGTCCAATGCGGCTGACTAGGGAGTTGAATTCACCACTATTGATTAGCTCTCCCTGGTCATGGAGAAGGGTTGTACCGCCCACAAAGTCTAAACTCTTTATCTGCAAGACATAGGACCCTGGGAGGGATGAATCACTCAAACGGCCAAGCACCCTCGAGCCACCAACGTAGACGCCAAGGTTGGAGTCGAAATGCCCCCATTTGCGTGCTGAATCCCGGGATGGGCTCGAGGGGCCATGGAAGGTTATATATGTAACTCCTGACGCGTCTGTTGGTCCATCAGCGTACAAGGCTCTCAGGTCTGGGCAGTGGTGTATTGAATTGAATTCAGCACTCGCAGTCACTGAATCAGCACCGTCTCCGACGAATCCCTGAACCGGAGTGCCCCCATTGAAGAGAACAAGGACATCAGCTGGGTTGAACCCCGCGATTCCGTTACCAAGAGCATCCTTGATGGCCACCTTAACCCGCGCATTGCTGGGATAGGATGCACCGTCGTTGTCCGGGCACCCGCGGAAGAACGAGAAAGAGGGAGGACTATCGAGCCCATCGCTTGGGCTTGTCGTGGACCCCGTCTCGGGAACATAGTAGCATCGGCCCGGATCGGGAAGTTGGGCAGCGCTCAGTACGCTGAACGAAAACGAGAACTGATCCGTAGGTTCCCCTGCCGGGAACCAGTGCCTGGTTCCTTGGTTATTCGGAATCATGTAGACGTACGCGTTGATGGTGCAGCCAGTAGTTGTGACGTTCGTGGCGAAACAGTAGCGCCAATCCGTCACTAGTCGGATACTGCCTATATACTTGATCCATCCACTTGTGATTGTTTGACCTCCACCACGCCCCCATACTGTCGGTACATGGGAGTAGGGACCTAGCCCGAGCAAGCTAAAGGTCACCGGAACACTGATCTTCCAGCGTTCGATATTGAGGTAATTGTTGTTATCCAAGCCGGGCACCGCAAAAACAGTTGCATCGAAGATGCCATCGTTTATGCGTGTCAAACTGCTATATGGGACATGGATTGTCCGGCTGTCAAATTGGTTCGGAGGGGACATCAGCGCGATAGCCCTCTGGATGTTTACCCTGCCTGCTCCATATTCCGAGACGACCCCCATGGGGTCCGCCGAGAGTTTTAATAGCTGTTCGATATCGTCCGCATTCAGACTGTCGTTCGCCGCAAATAGCAAGGAGGCAGCGCCAGCCACGAACGGTGCAGCGTATGAGGTCCCCGAATCAGGCAGATATGCCCCAGTGGAGTCGGTCGTCAAGATGTCCACCCCTGGAGCTACGAGATCGAGGCTGTCTCCGGTCGATGATTTGGACCAGCGCTGGCCATATTTGTTGATGGCCCCGACAGCAATCACGCCGTGTTGCAGGTTCGCGGGAATATACTTGTAACCGTTGGTCCCCGTGTTACCCATCGCGCAAACACTTACACCATTCCGAGCGTGCACGTCTTTAAAGGCGGCCTCGACATAGATATTGTATCTTGGTGAGTCGTCCTTCTCCTTTAGACCCCAACTGGCATTTATTACCCTCGCGCCGTAGATCAGTGGATCCGTCGCAGTTCTCAGGGCACGGATAGTTGTGGTGTCCGTAAAATTTCCACCGCCCTTTAAAGATACGAGCCGCGCATTCCAGTCAACTCCACTGATTCCTATGAGGTTGTTTGTGGCAGCCCCCACCACACCTGCGAGCCTATAGGCATGATTGCTTTCCACGCTGGTGCCATCGCTGACAATCACTTTGCCCTGCAGATCCGGGACATCACCTGTGAGACCGTTGTCTATGATGCCAATCCTTATGCTGGGTGACCCTGTCGTGTCGCCCCAAGCCCATGTAGCTCGCGTATCGTATCCTGAGGGCGTCCCACTTTGGGGCTGCCACAGGCCCCATTGACCGCCACTTTTGAAGTTCGCATCATTCGGATATCGGGGGGCTGCGAATGACACTCCGATACCATTAGGTTCAGCAATCACCGTGGCAGCGCTTCCCTTCAATGCGTCGATGAACGCATCCTGGTCGCCGCCGTCTGGTAACGTGAGAAGCCACACCTTGGACCAGTCCGTCAAACGGACTTGCTCGCCTGTGAAAGAGACCCCCACCGTGTCTGCCCGATCAAAGTCTGGGAAGGCTCTCCCAATCTCGGTGACGCCGTAGGTAGACATGAGGACACTCAAGTCGGACTCCGGGACGATCGCCTCGGAAAGATCCGCCTCAACTACCGAGTCCGGCAGCGTTACCGTACCCTCCTTAAATACTGCGAGAACTTGCCGTTCATTTAAAGGTGACCCGGTGCAAGCCAACGGCCACACCATTGTCGATGCAACTGCGATGGCAAGAGTTAAGCGCCTCACCTGTCCTCCTTCCGTGGTCTCGGTTTGTCAACGAAGTAGTATGACCTTGCAGGATCCCGAAATCCCCCCACGTCGCGCTTGGACCAGATAGACGCCAGAAGATACGGTCGCTCCGGATTCACTCAAGCCGTCCCAGATGTAGGAGTTGCTGCCTTCGTCGATGGTGTCCCATCGTACCAACGTGCCGGTCGAGCTGAAAATCCGCAATTCCGTCCGGCTCAGGGCCCCATTCACCTGGAGGATCACCGGCCTCCTACCGGGCATCGAGGTCCACTGTACTACCAGTCGTGCTCTGGCAATCTCCAGGGTTCCTTTAACCCCAAACGGGCGCATACCATCGCCACAACCGTTGATTGCAACTTCCCTCACTCCCGTACTCAGATCGTCGAACGTCCTACCGTCGAAAACGGTAGTGATTCGCTTACCTTCGTCCGAGATGTTGAGACTTAACGCCCTTCCTAAGGCCCGCCCCCCCTCACTGATGAGCACATGCAGCGGGTCAATGGGCTCCGCCACCGCATCAGGGAGGGTGATGCTCGCGGTGAGGTTGGTTCCGGTCCTTACCGAATAGGGGTTTGGCGAAAATTCTACTGAGCCTATGATCTCCTTTCCCCAGGACAGATAGACCTGCACATATCCCGCACACTCGTCGAGTACTACCAGATCGATATATCTGTCATCGTTGAGATCGCTGGCTTGAATACGAGCGGGACAGGGCCCCGCCTCAAGTGTTTGCATCAGGGCGAACGTATCACCGTCAATGAGAGAGACGTCCGCAGAACCGGAATTCGTTACAGCAATGTCGTCCGCACCGTCGCCGTTTAGGTCAGCGACCGTGGCATCGAGGGGGATTAGGCCAACCCCGACTGCCTTGAGATTGCGGAATCCGCCCACACCATCTCCAAGTGCGACATCGATCCGGCCTAGATAGGAGCTCTCATCGACACATGCCACATCCAAAGCAGCGCCATCCCCAATAGATCCGAAGGAGCAATTGCAGAGGTACGCCCCGGGAGCGCTGAGTGCCAGGGTTGGTGTGGAGAAGGTCCGTGAACCCTGATTCCACAATACGAAAAGAGAGCTGTCGGCACAGCTTGCGACTGCCATGTCTTTCCGGCCGTCCAGATTCAAGTCAGCTAGCTGAAGAGTGAATGCTGGCGTAGGAAGCCCGAATACCGTGTGGTCTGGAGGTGTCCGTGATGCGTCGCCCCAAATCACAGCAACGCCTTCGAGATCACCATTCATTATCAAGTCCAGGTGAGAGTCCCCATCGAGATCAGCTACTCTGAGGCGGGACGGAGAAGGGGGCGACGCAAGAGTGGTCGGGAGGGTGAAGGCTCGATTACCCTCCCCCCAGCAAATTAGCAGGTGTGAGTAGTTCCTTGCGCAGATCACAACGTCAGGATGGCCGTCTTCGTCAATATCCCCCACTGCGACGTCACCCGGCGTAACACCTAGATTCAGATTCTGCGGTGATTCAAAAGAACCGTCGCCCACTCCAAAAAGGATCGAGGCATTCAGGGATGAGCAATTGGCAACGACGAGGTCGAGATGGCCGTCAAGGTCGATGTCGCCGATTGTAAGTGCACACGGGTTGACCCCTGTTGGGTACGCTACGGGCTCGCGGAAGGCGGGCTCGCATACATTGCCCTGAGCCAGCACCATTGGGGCAGAAAGAGGGACCATTAGAAATGCCGCAAACAGAGGTCGGAGCATGATCCCCCACATGATGCCCTGCACGGAATGGCGCAGTGGTTGCGCGCGTGGGGACAGGCCGAGCAGAGGATAGGTGCGTAGTTCTTAGGAGGTTGCGCCTGGGATCCAACTGGAGTTATTAGTATACCACGTTTGTGGTTAAAAGTGCAAGCCGCCGGCCGAAGAGTCCTGAGTCGCAAGACTCCAAGCATAGACCTAGCCCTCGCTTGGTCTGCGTTAGCGTGGTTTCCAGCCATACGCCGGATAACCTGCTGGCATCCCTGAGCGCGTCCAGGACCATCAGCGCGTCCGGCTCGAGCTCGCCGAACTCGGGTTCCGCTCCAAGTCGATTCGGCCAGCGCGCAGGAGTCCCCTTCGGGCAAGCGCCAGATTGGTCAAGTGCGTCTTTCCTTCAAAAAACGCGCCTTGGATTCGCATTCACAGCTCCCGCGACCGATCCAGCGAAATTCAGATTGCTCGCCGCATGCATCGCAACGAAATCAAGTAGGGAGCCTAGGCTCTACGTGTGGTCCGATTGCGGGGAGGGTGCTCGACGCTGTGTTCGCGTGCACTGGAGTTGGCGGCGGCACTAGGCACAACTTCGCCACATGGGCGAGGCCCCAGGAGGGTTAACTCCCGGGGCCCACATTTTCAGAACCCCGGTTAAGGTTCACCGGCGGCGCTTGGCGACCAGGGGGAAGGCGCAGCGCGTAGCCACGTTTGCAGCGGGGCTCTCCCCAGCCTGGAATATCCTGAGATCGGTGCGGACACTGAACACGGAATGAGGTGCACTCAAGCTTACCTAAGTAGCATGCACCTGCCCGTAAAAATGCCATCCCCCGTCTCGACCTTGTAAAAGTAGATCCCAGAGGCGATGGCTAGGCCATGCAGCGGAAAAGTGTGGGAGCCGGCCGCAGCATTTCGTTCCTGTGCCAATACCCTCACTGCACGGCCCTGCACATCAAACATTGTTACCCTCAGGGTGCCAATAGCCTTTGTGTGCACATCCATGACCTGCCCGCCGCGGTTCACAATCGAAACTCCGGGGCTCACCTCCGAAGTCATCGAGGCATTACTCCGCGTCAGCGCGGCCGCAACTCGAGGCGTGTCCCGTTGAAGTCCCGCAACCTCGGACCAATCTCCTTCACTATCTCCGCTTGCCGTCCGATCCAGCGACTTGCTCTCCAATTTCAGCGTATTGTCCTGGTCTCGGCCCAGAGCCTTGCTGCCAAACGATGTTCTGAATCGCGGATCAATCTCCGAAGTGGGGACAATACTCAGGCTTGGATTTCCCGAGATAACCTTCGTCGTGAAGCGCCCCAGGAGGTACTTCCCTGGTGGCAATATGTCTGGCCCCAAATATCCGAATCTAAACTCCCGCTGGGTCCTTGCTTGCTCCAAAGCAAGAGTCATAGTGGGTTGCAGGTTTACGTACGGACCGAATTTCACTTCCCCGTCCTCGGCACGCAGGATGACCTCATAAGAGTTTACGGTCAGCCTGCTATTCTCGGTCGCGTCTAGCTTCGCAGGCATCCCAAATGAATCCTTGTTAGTAACAAGCCAGACATCGACCGTCGTCTCCCCTTCCACCGCGACTTTGTCGCTGACGCTTGCAACTCCGTCCCTGCTCGAGTCTAGGAACATATACTGCGCCTCACCCGTTTTTGGGGCGACGAGCCACAGCGCTATTGAAATGACTGACGCCGTCTGCGTCAACAAACGCGGTCTACTGTTCATGGCGCCCTCCTTAGTGCTCCACAGGTGAATCGCAATCATGATTCAGGTGGGCAGATAATATGTTCAAGTCTGTGGAGTTGACTTGGCCTGAGGAATCGAAATCTTTCCAATAGCTGACTGCAGTGTCTAACCCTAACTGATTTGCGACTCCATTGTAATCATCGCTGGCCACACTCTCGCCCAGGGTGGTGGCAAGAAGTCCGCCTGTATAGTCGATATTTTTGATCCGCAGTTCATACGATCCGTTGCTATCACCTTCTGTCAGCCGACCGTTGATGGCACGGCCGAAGGCATAAACCGGTAATCGGGAGTCGTAGTGCCCCCACTTTCTGTTTGGATTCCGGACCCCCACACCCCTCGCCGCGGGATTGGAACCAGTGAATGTGATGTATGTGACGCCATACGCATCTGTAGGCCCATCCGCCATGATCTGGCGGACGTCGGGACAGTGATTGACGCTGTTAACGAGGCTATTTGAAACAATCGAGTCCGCACCCAGGCCTGAGAACCCCTGCGCAGCGGTGCCACCGTTAAACAGGATGTAGATGTCGGCCGGACTAACCCCTGCAATAGGAGCGCCTGAGCTATTGCGCACGACGACCTTTATTCTTGCATTGTTGAGAAGCGCGTCGTTGTTGGGGCATGTACGGAATAATTTGATGGCATTAGAACCCACGACAGGCGCACTCGTGTCACCTGCCTCGGGAACGTAATACGACTGCGTGGCAGAGACGAGGGTGTGGGCCAGTGAGGAATGATCCGGGTAGCTGGATGCAGACCATGCCAAGACGGCAGACGACGGAGTGGTCGGGAACCACCCAAGGTCGGTACCATTGGGGGCTATACAGTGATACACAAATGTCCTGAGCGTGGCAGTCGTAGCGCCGTTCCAGCCAACGACGTCGCAATCATCGGCGCCATAGTTTTCCGGGCTCGAACCCGTAAACCCAACTGACCCTGATCCTCGCGCCCAAACCGCGTTCGTCCAAGACGGCAGTTGGACGACCTTCTGAACAGTGTATTGCCGTGCTAGAACGCTACTGTATCCATCGAGGCCGGGAACGCCTCGAAAGTACATCGTCTGATGATCGGGCCACGAATCAACGACAATGCCGCCCGTCGCGCTGCCGTGGGCGAACTGATACGGAAGACTAAGTGCTTCGATCGCCCGGTCGAGGTTTATTCGGCCTCGGCCCACCTTGGGGTTTGAGCTCACATTGTCGATGGCGTCCGCAGTACGTTTCAGAATTGCCTCTATATCCTCGGGAGAGAGGTCAATTCCAATATTTAGACTCGCGTAAGACCTCATCAGACTCGCCGCCCCAGCAACATGCGGCACCGCATAGCTGGTGCCGACTACGTAGGAATATGAGTTGTTCAGATCTGTCGTGTATAACCCTTGTGCGGGACTGTCAAAGCGTCCGCCCGGGGCCCCAATATCGGCTTGGGTACCTGCGTGGGTGTACGGGGCAGCCCTATCGTCGTCGCCGCAGGCGCCCACATTGATAGAATACACCCCGTCAAAATATGAGCTTGGAAGTGCGTTCGACTTATCATCCTCCGGCATCCCGAATATCATGACCGTTTCGTGGTTGTGGGCGTAGACAATTGCTGTCGCGATTGCGTCTGCCCACCCCTCACTCTCGTCCTGTGTCCAGCTGTTGTTGATTACGCGTGATCCGAATTGAACCGAGCTATAGATCTCGTCCGCGACATCCTGATTCGAGTTACCCAGTCCATTATCGGACCTGATGTATGCGCCCCAGTCCACGCCAGCAATCCCGACACCGTTATTGCCGGTTGCTCCGAGGATACCAGCAACCTGCGTAGCGTGCGGATTGTTCCCAGGGTTCCCGTAGAAGTGTCCACCGAACTCTGAATGCGGGAAAACATCGCCGGACGGCTCGCCAACTATCGAAATCGTTTCTCCTGGGTCACCCGTGTGCCGATCCCACACTGATGCGGCATGTATGTCTGACCCAACGCTTCCTAGCTGCGTCTGCCCTATGTTTTGCATGTTCCACTGCCTTCTGAACTCAGCGTCATTTGGTGTCCCCAGTGCAACCAAACTGCCATTCTCTTCAGCCAAAACAACGTCAGGACGAGTGCGAAGCGTAGCTAAGAGGCTGGCCACCTCAGTGTGGCTGCGAAGGTGAATGACGTACGTCGAATATAATTTCACGGATATAGCTTGATCCCGTTCCGTAGATCTCATATTGCGGCGAACTTGGAGTGTGCGTGGGAACCCACGGCGAATCGTCGAGCCTGGATAGGAATTCAAAAGCTTTCGCAGATCCGATGGCCCCTGGCTGAGCACCGAGGCGGAAATATCGGTGCCGTCCTCGGGAAGCCTGAAGAGATCACCTGCAAAGCGGACGATAATTTCGGTCTTCGAGTCTCTTGGTGCCGCCAATGCGGGCAGAGTCACCTGTGTCAACGGAAGAGCTAAGAGGCACAGCACTCTGACTAATAATGCTTTCACCGGATTCCCCCCGAGTGAGAGAGCATTTTCACGGACCCATTGCCGGTGTGTTGGTTGTAACCTGGCGCACGCTCCCTGATACCGTGTTAAGGATCCAAATTGTTCCGTTTGCTAGCGTGACGTCTCCCCTATCAAATCTTACATAGGCAACCTCCTCCCCATTTGGGCTCCATGAGAAGTATTCGAGTACGCCACTCGAGGTCATGGCACGCGCGTTCGCGCCATCAGATCCCATTATCCAGAGTTCAGTCTTCCCGGCGTTACTAGCACGTCCTGTAAAGGCTATCCTATCCCCGTTTGGTGACCATCGCGGATAGCTGGCACTCGCGGTCGTTGAACCCCAAATCATCTGGGAATTAGCGCCAGACGTGTCGGCGACACCAATCCATGTTCCAGTGCTCTCCTGGTTCACGAAAACGAACTCTTTGTTGTCTGGGGACCAATCCGGATGCTGCCAGCCTGATGCCCCTACGGCCCTACTCGGCCCACCCGATGCGGGAACGACGTATAAACCCGGGGATCCCGTGTGCACGCTGAAGGCCACTTGATTTCCATCCGGACTCCATGATGGGGCGAAGGCCCGCAACCCAGGCTCCGTCAAGGCAACTTCATTCAGAGTGTCCAAGCTGAGCGAATCCCCAGTCCGAGCATAGACGGTCGCCTGCCGGCTATAGGCAATCCTTGTACCTGCGCGAGACCAGTGCGGCTCGTGAAGCGAAGACGACAAGACTCTCCTTTGTCCAGTTCCATCGCTTGATACGATCCAGGTACCACTCAAAGACTCATCGAAGACATAAACGTATCTGCCCGTGGCCGGGTCCTTATAGTAGTTGGTCAAAGGGGTATGGCTGAAGTATATGGACGTACTCTGCGGGTGCCACGCGGGCTCGGAGTATGCCGCAAATAGGTTTGGTGGGGGTGTTGTTGGCCCGGTCTCTGAGTCAGAACATGACGCCATTCCGATAAAGAGTGCGACTGAGGAAAGAGCGATTCTACAGAGCCGAGGCAACCCAGATGTTTTCATGAAGGAGCTCTCTCGTGTGTGCCACCAAGGGCGTGCCCTACTCGGATGAAACTGCTGGAGCTAGGAGGCTACACCGATTGGCGCTGACGGCAAGGCCATTTTCGAAGAATTACCTCAGGTCCCCGCCCAACTCACAAGACCTTGTAGACCATAAGGTCTAGGTTCAGACATTCCGTAATCAGTGTGCGAATTTGCCTTCTTTTACGTTATCCCGAAGTACAACCCATTACGCTACCGAGCTCTTTGATTCCGGTACGAGCTTGGACAGGGGGGCCTTTGGCCGCCCATGGACAAGGCTGGGATCGTCCTAGGAACTCCAAGGAACTCGGACGCAACAGCACGGGCAGTGCGTCGAGTAGCTCGCCACGCCTTGAAATGCAGCAACTCGACAGCCGGTCTTCGGGAAATCCCAAACTCGCGAGGTGCGAAGTGCCAACCACGCCTCTCCGCGTCCTGTGTGTCCATGGTGTGAACACGCCCGAAACCGACACGATCTGGCAAGACGGCTGGAAGCAGGCGATCGAGCTGGGTGTGGCCCGTTGGAATCCAGGCCGAAAGGTGGAGCTGGTTTTCGCCAGGTACAACGATCTGTTCCGGGGCACCCCCCTCGGGCCCCTAGATTATGTGAGGGCACTAGCCCGCCTGCTAGGAAGCGGTATCTCCACGCTCGCCGGGAGCCTTATCCCGCGGGAGAGGACGTTTGGCCAAGAGAAGACTTTCGGTGGGGTGACCCAGGCAGTCCGCTGGACGGCCGGGATGGTGGCCCAGTGGGTCGATAGCGAGCGACTTCGGGATCAGGCTCGCGGTCGCCTTGGCAATCTCATCCGAGCCCATGACCCCGAGATCATTCTCGCGCACAGCCTCGGGTCACTCCTCTGCTACGACGCAATCCTTAACGGGCAACCCAGCCTTGTCCGGGGTCGGACGTTCATTTCCTTTGGGTCTCAGATAGGAAATCCGTTCGTCCGGAATACATTCGGAGGTCGCCTGGTCGGGCTGAACACCAGATTCTGGTATCACCTCTTCAACCGCCACGACCTGGAAACCTTCACCTGGCCGATCCGACTTCAAGAGGGCAACTTTCTCCAGGTTGAAGCGGACTTCGACCTGGCCGGGATCATCGATCATGACGCGGCCTGTTACCTGACCCACGCTGGAATGGTTGAGACCGTATGGCCCCAGGTTCTTGGCGTCGGACCCCGCTCACGATCCATGGGTGGTCCTGCACCCAGATCCCGACGTGCCTCGGCTGCTGCGCAGAAATCTGGCACTCGACGGCGTGCTCTCCTGGTGGGGATCAATGAGTACCCAGCTGAGGCGGACCGACTCGAGGGGTGCGTCAACGATGTGTTCTTGATGAGCTCGGTCCTCCAGGAGTGTGGCTTTGATGCGAGTGATATTCGTGTCGTGTTGGATAGGAGGGCTACCGCTAAAGGGATCCTTGACCGACTGGATTGGCTCCTGGAGGATGCGCGGCCTGGAGACGAGCGGGTTTTCTTCTATAGCGGGCATGGCGCCCAGATCCCAGCCTACGATGAGTCCGAGTGCGTTGACCGTAAGGATGAGTGCCTCGTCCCCTACGACTTCGATTGGAGCATCGAGCACTCGGTCACGGACAACCAGTTCTTCGACCTCTACAGCCAGCTGCCCTATGAGACCCGGTTCGTTACCGTCCTGGACTGCTGCTATTCCGGGGGGATGACAAGGGAAGGTGGCCCTCGAATCAGGGGCCTCACCCCACCGGACGATATCCGGCATAGGGACCTACGATGGGATCAGGAACGCCGCATGTGGACCGAACGCAATCTCCCGAAGGTGAATAGGAGCCTTAGCCGACAGCGCGACTCGAGAATGTTTGTTGGGAAGGACGGAGACGAGTATCGGATCGGCCGAGCTGCTTTGCTTCGTCGCCTCCCCAATGCCCAATTCGATCAAGCTAAGAAGGACCTCGGCCATAAGGGCCCCTACATGCCCCTGATCCTCGAGGCGTGTGGAGAGAGCCAGACGGCCTCGGAATATCGGCATGGCGTCATATCGTACGGGGCATTTACATATTGTTTGGCCAATGTTCTGCGGACCCAGAGAGACCTGGGAACCAACCCCTCATTCAAGGGGCTAGTCCGGACAGTGAAGAGATATCTTCGCGAGCTCAAGTATGAGCAGGTTCCCGTACTCGTCGGGCCAAGGGAATCCCGAAACGCCACCGTTCCTTGGCGGCCGGCTCGCCCATCCAAGTCCCAATCACGCCGCACTCGCTCCGGCAGGGCAGCACGCCGGTAGACACAGGAGGATCCCATGCCAGGAACCGCGTCTGACCGCATTGCCTCAGCTAAGGATTTCGTCGAGCAGGTCGACCTCCCAATGGCCCCAACTCAGGTACGTGACTTCAGCGAGGCACCATCCGAGTTCGTGCCGGATCCAACTAAGGAGCAGTCTCTCGTAGCTGGGTCCGAAGTCATCACCTTCACCAAGGGCGTCACCGCTGAGCGCCGTAAGGCAATTACCCACTCCGCGCTCTTCGCTCAGCTCGTGGCGAACCGGAAGGTTGAAGACGAGAATGACATGGAAGCGTGGTACAAGGCCTACTTCGAGGCATTGACCCATGTTGGATGGACGGTGCAGAGCACTGACTTCATAGCCTACGAGGCGACGAGCGACCAAGCCGATGTCCACCAGGCTGTCCTTCAGATAGCGTCCGGAGTGCTTGGGCAAGCCTCAGCGGGCTACCTGCTCGTAAAGGCATCGATCGACGCCTTGAACAAGCTGGATGATGGGTGTCCCTGGATCGCCGTGTTCCGCAGGGAAAGCCAGAAGACTCGCTCTTCACGGTTCCAGGTCGGCCTCGCGACCGAGGACCCGCAGGGAGCATTCCTCGTAACGTTAATGGCCTTCAGCTTAGACTCGAGTGCGTCCAAGACTCAGGTTCTGCTCTTCCGCTTTAGGGCCGAGCACGCAACTCTGCGGAAGTATTCAGGCTCGGTGACGATAGATGATGCTGTTCTACTCCAGGTTGCCCCGCTGATAAGGCAACGCATCCTGGCTTACACCCGCTCCTACATCGTCGGCATACCGCTCTGACCAGCTCCCCCGCTGATCTCTTCATCGGCATGGAGGTGTGAATGGATCTAGCCTGGTTATTCGCAACATTGGCGACCGGGTTGTCGCCAACCCAGCTAGGTACCTTAGAGAAATGCGCCGCATTCGCCATTAGTACTCCTTTCAACCGCTCCCTGCTGTACGTCGGGGCCTCGCTCGCGATGTGGCGTGTGGTCTTACACGACCAGCTCTCGCCCAGGGAGTCACCGGCTGGGACTATCTGGCCAGGGGGAGCAACGGTCCCCCCAACAAACGGAAACCGCTGCGAGGCCCATGTTACGCGGTTCTCTATCGCTAGCCTGTTCCTGGGTGGCCCGATATACCGATCGGAAATACGTTCCGCTCTACGCAAATCTGTGAAAGCCCGAGCTCCGGAACTCGGCTTGGATGGCGCCCTTCTCGTGCGCGCTTACCTCTTCGTGGAGCGGCGTAATTTAGGATACTCGATCGTGGGTACATTGGCCCTCGTGGGATTGATGATTGGCCTTCTCCTAGGACATTACCTTGTAGCTGCGTCAGCAGCCCTCCTCGGCATCGGCGTCTATGCTCACAAGACGGAAGAGGAGCACAGTCAGCTTCTCCCGTTACTTGGCCGTTCACAATTCGATGCCTCCGCTCTCGTAGATCACTTGGACCTGCCGCCTGCACCGGATGAACTCCGTCCGATCGGCCTAAGGCGAAATGAAAACGTAGTCATATATGGCGGTTTCGTACCATTCGCTGGCTTCGGCGTCCCGGTTGGCAACTCGTCATTCACGGTCGACACAAGTCGAGCCGCAAGGGATCCAAAGGCAGTTCTCCGACAGGCTCCGGCAGTCAGTAGCCCCGGCAGCGTCGACGTGGCAGAATTGGAGATGCTCATTGATTCGGGCCTCAGGCAAATTCCCTGTAGTGGCTGCGAGTCGAAGGTATTGCTCTTTCTCGATGGCCAAGCACTCCTCGACTCCCCACTGCTTCCGCATGCCCTTCAGGAGCCGATACAGTATGTCGCTGTGGGCCAAAATGGCGATAACTCTTGGCACGGCCCGGAAGGTGGACGCTGGTATCACGCTCACAGCTATACGTCTTGGGATGGAGAAATCGTCCTAACATATTTCGTTCGAGCGGCTCTATCGGGATCGACCTTGATGGTCGATCTCGTCCGTACAATCCTCCCCCCGGTAGCGAGCAAGTATCGGCTCATCGATCATCAGGCCAGACCCCACTGGAGGACGGACCTTGAGCGTTTCGGTTCCTATTTCGTGGTCGGCTTGGCTTATCCGCTCATGGCTGCTGCTTCGGTTGGCCGTAGAGTTGCTGAGACGTTCGGACACGGGGACGAGCCTGAGGAAGACGCCATTCGACGCGATCTGGGGTACAATTACGGAGCAGTCGGCAGCCTTAGAGAGAGAATGAGTTCCCGAGAGTATACTCATTATGTACAACGTTCGGACATTGCCCTGATCATACATGCTGCTGAGCAGCGAATAATGGACGTAATAGTCGACTACCTTGACGGCCGAGGCATCGATGCGTCCATGCTGCGCGAGCGACAGATAGCCATTTTGAATACTGGCTTAATCGGCGATGTTAACGCCACTGCAGTATCCGTTGGCAATCAGTCAGGCGCCCGCGTCGACATTGCTCCCGCGAGTCGGCACTAGCCGGAAGGAGATGTAGATGACGGATAAGCGGCAGGAATCATCGAATGAGGGGATAGTGGCCAAGGAGGTTAATGCTGAGGTGCTTGCCGTAGGTTATAGAGCATCTGCAGTCAAGCAAAGCGCGACATCTGGCGAAGCGGGTTTAGACGCAGCAGTTGCCGAACTTCGCCAGGCTATCGACCACCTGGAGATCAATGACACTGTGAGGAAAGCGCTAGCTGCACAGGTCAGTCAAATTCAGAACACAGGTGGAAGAGAAGAAAAGAGTGGCTTTCTCAAGACAATAACCAAGCACCTAACGGTTTTGGGGGAGCTGGGGGTTGGAGCTGCCGGAGCAATTGAAGCCGTCAGGAAGATCGCCGGTCTCCTTCATTGACTTCGACCTCTGGGAATCGTCCGATGGAGGACAGCAAAAGGGACCTGTTCGGCTTCTAGTCGTATCGCGCCGGCCAAGTGCGTCTTTCCTCTAAAGGACGACGACTGGCCCGGCCAGCCATTGTTGGCCGCAGACATCCAGCTAAATTCGACCGACCTGCCCGAAGCGTCAAATCTCCGACGCAGACGGCCCCCGGCACTTGTTTGCCTTGATCTTCCCCGGCCATGTTCTTCCGAGCCGAGAAGCCCAGGACCCTGAGCAAGGCAGAAGAGGTCCGCCTGCTCGAGGTTGTCGGCGCAGGTGGAAACCGGCGGGATCTGGCCCTACTGACTCTCGCCCTGGGTACCGGACTTCGCATCTGTGAGCTCGTGGGCCTCGACGTGGGCCACGTGGCCCCGAATGGGAACGAAGTGGCCTGGAGGGTCGACCTCCCCAGGGCGACCACGAAGTGCGGCCGCGCGGAGGAGTTGCCTTCCTGCCCCGAAAGATTCGTACCGAGCTCCGGCGGGCTCTGGCCTGTAAGAGAACCCACGGCGAGCCGCTCCTGCCCGACTCTCCCCTTTCACATCGAGCCAGCGCCGTCGCATCTCCCTTCGCGGCGTGCAGACCATGTACGAGCACTGGCAGCGGGTCGCCGGCTTTGAACGGCACTACAACTTCAACACTCTCCGCCACACGGCCATTACAAACGTCTACCGGGCCACAAAGGACCTCTTCCTCGCCCAGCGCTTCCCAGCCATGTGAGTTCTATGACCACCGCTGCCTACACGCATCCGAGCGACGGGGAGTTGTACGCGAAGATCGGGTGGCTCTAGGTTCAAGTCTCAGGGATGAGCCAACACCCCCAAGGCGAGCGAAATCATCTCAAGGGAATACGCCCATGTGTCGAAATTACGGTTGACAGGAATGGGGAATTTTGAGATCCTGTCAACTGGATTGGACGGATGGGGGTGCCGCCATGCAGGGTAAACGCTTAAGACAAGCGCGGTTAGCGGCTGGCTTCACCCTGCGGGAGTTTTCTAGCAGGCTCGCGAAAGCAGGGGTCCAGCTGACCGGGGCTGCCCTGTCAAAATACGAGTGCGATAAGAGCATGCCTGGTGCCCATGTGATTTTGGCCATGGCGAGCGAACTCCGGGTCGAGCCCTCCTATTTCTTCTCGCCGAGCTCCGTCGAGATTGAATGGCTCGCGTTCCGCAAACGAGCGAGTCTAACCCGCGGGCGACAGGACCAGCTCAAGGCGCTCGCTACTGAAAGAGTAGAGCGCCAAGTTCAGCTGCACCGGCTGCTCACGCCGGAGCAGACTCCTCGGTTTCCAAAAACCGACCGCGTGTCCCAACTGAGCGATGCGGAGGATCTTGCTGGAAAAATTCGGAAACTTTGGAGACTTGGTGACGGTCCCCTCGACAGCGTTACGCATTCTATTGAGGATCATGGCGGAATCGTCGTGGATTTGGAGACGGCGGACAATGAGTTTGATGGTCTCTCGGGTTGGGCTGACGACCGGTACCCAGTGATCATTACGAGCAAGAGCCGTTCCGTGGATCGCAAGAGGTACAACCTCTGCCATGAGCTTGGCCACCTTGCCATGACTGTCGATGGCCAACCAACGGAGAAGCAGAGAGAGTCTCTGGCCCATCGATTCGCAGGTGCGTTCCTGGTGCCAGAATCGGCTGTCAAACGCGAGCTCGGATCCGCGCGCCACCACCTCGGACTTGCAGAATTGGTAATTCTCAAACGAAAGTGGGGTCTGAGCGTTCAGGCCTGGGCAAGACGCGCCCTCGACCTCACGATCATTAGCAACTCTCATTACGTGGGGATATGCAAGCAGATCTCTAGTAAGGGTTGGAGGTCGACGGAGCCTGCTCCGCTGGAGAACGACGAAACTCCCAATCGGATGAAGCAGCTCCTCGCTAGAGCAGTGGCCGAGGGTGTGCTTCACGAGCACGATGCAGCGGAATACCCAGAGTGGGATTCGATAACAAAACAAGCTCTTGAGGGGAAAACGGCAAGGAAGACAGCTTTTGACCTCCTCATGTCCAGCGAAGCCGAACGTGATCAGGTGCTCTCAGAGGCAGCTGAGGCTTTGTACGACTCGTATGCTACCGGCTCTGAGCTGAGATCCTTTGAGGCGGGCGAGGTACTTGAACGGCATGAGCGGGCTCCCGAAACCAAACCCCATTGACCCGCGTCGCGGGGAGATCTGGGACGTCAGATTTGAACCTTCGGTGGGCGCCGAGCAGAAGAAGACGCGCCCGGCCGTCGTCGTAAGCCCGCCGTCGATTGGAAGACTTCCACTCAGAATTGTAGTCCCTATCACTGAATGGAAAGTGCACTATGAGCGCGCTCCATGGTTTGTCCCTATCCCGCCGCTGCTACTGCGAGAGGCTGCTCTGACGAAGGAATCTGGTGCTGACGCTTTCCAGGTGAAGAGTGTCTCGTTGGAGCGATTTGTTCGGCAGCTCGGTCGCCTGGGGCCGGAGTTGATACAGGAAATCAGCGATGCTGTAGCACTGTGCGTGGGATTTTCAATCCGACGGCCCTGAGGCACCGCGAGATCCTGTAGGTTCGAGCGTCTTCCCCTTAGCCTCGTCTTTCTGTGCTCTATGCTGGCCTTGACGCTCTGGCAGCTTCCCGACACGTGATGGAGAGTCTCAGGCACGAGACCCGGCGGCTGGCAGATCCGATTGAGTCGCGACGGCCTGGATTCTGGCAACGACTGGTAGGCTAGGCTCAAGGGGGATACCATGGTGCACCGCAGCATCGTAGTGAAGCATAGCGACGCGGAGAACGGTTGGAGGCCGCAATGGGGTGATACCTTGGAACCTGCTGATGAGAGGCTATTCGAATCGCTCGAGGAAGCGGGCCGGGTGGCTCGCGCCCTATCTGGTGCTCCCGACCCGGGACCCAACCTGCGGCTCGTGAAGTCTCCGAGACATTGATCGCAGATGAAAGCGGCTGTTTGGGAGGATCACCTCACTCCAACTTGCGTCGCGATCTCCGGGAATTTTCGCTTCCATAGTTCCAGCGGCAGGTGTTTCCAATCCACCTTCACAAGTAATGTGCGGCGAATCATGGCTGGCCTTGTCTTGAACGGAACCCCGAAATAGACAACGCTCTGAACACCATCATCGTCGTCGTAGTAGCCGACCCTTCCCTTATGCCTCCCCCCAATGACAAGCACTGCCCCATAGTCTCCTTTACGAACCTGGATAAGCCGGCGCTTGCGATCGTACATCCCAGAGAGCAAGAGAGTTTGAGAGCCGCATGGTGCCACGCAATGCCTGGGGCACGCAGAGACGGCTCTCAGGGTCGTTTGGGGGCGACTCGCGGCCTTCAGACCTGGCGGATCGGGGTCCTCAATTCGCGCGATGTCATAAATATACGAAGCCCTGGCAACTCTTGTGACCGGGAGCTCATATCTGGAGCGCGAACCCTCTAGTTCGCACTTATTTTTTGGCTCCTGAGGTAGGACTCGAACCTACAACCCTCCGGTTAACAGCCGGATGCTCTGCCATTGAGCTACTCAGGATCGTCTTCAGCCGGCCACGCCGCCGCGGCTGATCACCCTCAAGCCATTGGTGATCATGGACTTATCGGCTAAGTTGCGGC
>Ga0157379_10000634_pt1 | contig 28317 bp, 26 predicted proteins | sample S25metaG_FD_121802 | JGI IMG/M metagenome (GOLD analysis project Ga0157379, IMG submission 121802) | Switchgrass rhizosphere microbial communities from Kellogg Biological Station, Michigan, USA - S2-5 metaG | ecosystem: Host-associated > Plants > Roots > Rhizosphere > Soil | place: USA... | reverse complement strand
GCTGGTCGTGGAGCCGCACCTTGCACTGCATTATTACCAGGATTCCTTCTTCATGGTGAACCGCAAAAACACGCGGCTCGCGCAAGTTATCCACGATGGCCTCGAACGGGCGATTCGCGACGGTTCGTTCGACAAACTGTTTCAGCAATATTTCGGTGAGCAGATTCGCAAGGCGCACCTGGAAACGCGCACGGTAATCGAGTTGCAAAATCCATTGCTGTCACCCGAGGAGTCGCCCACCAATCGACCTGATCTCTGGTACGACTTCAGGCACGGGCGTTGAGTTGACCTTCGCAGCGGGCGCATTCATCACGGGTCAGAATCTCATCGTGGACGGCGGTACGACGATCGGCGACGGGAACTGATGTAGTCAATCCGCCGTTTCCGGGCGATTAATGGCGCGGCAACTCCGATCCAGCGGCCGCGGCGATCTTGCAGGCGGAGCCCGACATCGGGCCCTTGCTGGCGCTGCCGGACGATCAGGCACACGTCGACATCAGAGTGCAGACCGTTCGTATTCGTGCGTGATAACGCGAGCAATCTCATCGAGTTCGTGCAGCAGCCCGATATGTGGACCTGACCGGGAGGAATACAGCGACCAGCGCGACGATGGCTGCACCGGAGCACACAATGCCCAACGCTGAAAATGTTGGCATCAAGCCGCCGAGTTGTTTGCTGAAGAAAGTCAGCGTGATGCCACTCAGGAATTGACCGATGGAGAATGTCGCTTGCCACAGGCCCGTGCCACGGCCGCGGATGCTGAAAGCCAGTCCGCTCGTCGCCCAGACCAGCAGTGTCGGCAGCATCACGCCACAACCGATCTGCTGCAGGTTCGCCGCGAAGGCGTATCCGATCGGAGTGCTCGTCGCTCCCATGCACACGAAGCCAGCGCCGATGAGCGCGAAGCCGATGAACAGGAGCCATGTAATACGAAGCCGAGCGATACACCAGAAGACCAATGTACCGAGCGGCACACCGATGCTGGCCAGCGCCGACAGATTGCCAATAGTCCCCGGATCGTGGATGCCGAGCGCCACGAGCGCGTTCGCGTTCTGCGTGATCGTGGCATAAAAGCCGACCGAAGCGAGCACGGTGATCAGGCAGATGCCCAGCATGCGAGCAACCGGCAGCTTCTGAAACCGCACGTCCGACTCCGGCGCCCGTGTTTCAAGCGCGCTGTCTCGCGTCGGCTCCCAGGTGAACGCCGCGATCCCGCAGGTCAGCACGAGGCTATACATATAGATGAGGAACGGCCCCTGCCAGCCGAACGCGGCTCCGAGCTGCCCGCCGGTCCAGATGATCAATAGTGCAGACAAGGAGGCGGTCGCGGTCTGGGCCGCGAGCCAGCGCTCGCGTGTCGTGCCTTTGAAATAGTCTCCGATCATCGTGGTCGTCACGGTCATCACGATCGACTCGCAGATGCCCACGCCGCACCGCGTGAGCAGAATCAGATAGAGGTTGTCCAACACGAAGGGGGCGGTGCCGACCAACGCATACACCACCATTGAAATGAGGAGAATGCGGCGCCGGCCGAAGCGATCCGCGAGCCAACCGGCGACTGGGGAGAAGAGTGCAATCCAGATCGCCGGCAGTGTGATCAGGAGCTGCACCAGATACTCGCCGTTCGGCACGTGCGAGAAGTGCGCGGTCATTAACGCGGCCGTCGCAACGAATACGGTCACGCCGACTACGGACATCGTGATCGGCAGCAGCAGCATGATCCCTTGCAGCGGGCCGGGAACGCGCTCATTGGCAGATGCTCGAGTGGACACGCTCGACCCCCCCTTGCGCTGATGCCGGGCAACTCTACTCCCGTGGGTGGGCCGCGAGCATCGTAGTTATTGATGCGCCTGATCAGCGCAAACGATTGGTAGCGACGCCAGGCGCTTCCTACCATCGCCGTCTATATGGCAACTCTGTCCCAAGGCGAGAACAAGGGTACGAATCCACTGCGCGGGTGGCAGGTCGATCGCGCGTCGATTCGCACGATCGGTCGCGACCTGCAACGGCCCGAGTGCATTCTCGCAGAGCGTGACGGCACGCTCTGGAGCGCGGATGCGCGCGGCGGAGTCATGCGCATCGCGCCGGACGGCACTCAGCAACTCGTCGCCCAGCACGTCGATGCGCGCTTTGCCACGGGCAGCAGTAACGACCCGGACAGGTACGTGCTTCAGGGAACGCTGCCAAACGGGCTCGCCTTCGCGCGCAACGGCGACATTCTCATCGCCAACTTCGGCACCGATGCCATCGAGCGCATGACGCGCAAAGGGCAATCACGGACGCTCCATCGCGAGATGGACGGCCGCCCGCTCGGCAAAACGAACTTCATTCTGCGCGACTCGCGCGACCGCATCTGGATCACCGTCACTACGCGAGTTGTGCCGTGGACGCGCTCCGTGCCGGAGCGCATCGCCGACGGCTACATCGCATTAATCGACGACAAAGGCATGCGCATCGTCGCCGACAGCTTTTTTGGCACCAACGAGATCCGCATGGATGCGCGCGAGGAATGGTTGTATGTCGTCGAGAGCAACGCGCGGCACATCTCGCGCCTGCGCGTTCAGCCCGATGGTTCCCTGACGGATCGTGAGATCTACGGCCCCGCGGACCTCGGCGGCATTCCCGACGGATTCGCGTTCGACGCGTACGGAAATCTCTGGGTCACGCTCGTGATGTACGACCGTCTGATCGCCATCACCCCGGAACGTGAGGTGCTGATGCTCCTCGATGACGGCGGTCCGGCGAATGCGGCTGAGATCGATCGGCAGTTCTACGCAGGTACGTTTGCGCCCAACACGATGCCGCGCGCAGGTGGAACGCTTGCGCCCTGGATGGCGAGCCTGACGTTCGGCGGCCCCGATCTTCGAACGGTCTACCTCGGAAGTCTGAAGGGAACGACGATTCCCTATTTTCGGGCGCCCGTGGCGGGCCTGCCCATGGTTCACTGGAGTGAGGCATCAACATGAAACTGGGAACATTGGGTGATGACACCCGCGACGGGAGTCTCGTCGTCGTCTCGCGCGATCTCGCACGCGCGGTGCGTGCGACGGACATTGCTCCTACGCTCCTCACTGCACTCGAATCGTGGGCGACAGCAGCGCCTGCACTCGAGAAGTTGTCCACCTCGCTGAATGTCGGCACGGCGAGCGGCGCGTTCGACCTCGACGTCACGCGGCTTGCAGCGCCGCTTCCCCGCACGTGGCAGTGGCTCGACGGGTCCGCGTTCCACAGCCACGGCGATCTGATGGAAAAGGTGTTCAAGCTCCCGCCGATCGAAGGCAAGCTCACGCGACCGCTCATGTACCAAGGCGGCTCCGACGAGTTGCTCGGCCCCTGCGCGGATATGCCGTTTCCGTCCGAGCAGGACGGTATCGACTTCGAAGCTGAGGTCGCGGTGATCGTCGACCGCGTGCCCATGGGCACACCGGCTGCACAGGCGCTGACTCACGTGAAGCTCGTCATGCTCGCGAACGACGCGAGCTTGCGCGTGCTCGCGCCCGTCGAAATGAAGACAGGTTTCGGCTGGATACAGGCGAAGCCCTCCACGAGCTTCAGCCCCGTTGCCGTCACACCGGACGAGCTGGGCACAGCCTGGCGCAACGGGCGAGTGTGTCTGCCGGTGCATGTTCACTGGAACGGGCGTGAGTTCGGCCGTCCGGACGCGTCAGCGATGGGTTTCGGATTTCACGAGTTGGTTGCTCACGCTGCGTATTCGCGCAATCTCAGTGCGGGAACCGTGATCGGCTCGGGCACAGTTTCGAACGAAACGTATCGCACGGTGGGCTCTGCCTGCATTGCGGAGCGACGGGGCATTGAACTGGTGGACACCGGTAAGCCCGTCACCTCGTACATGAAGTTTGGAGACCGCGTTCGCATCGAGATGCTGGACGCCGATGGGCGTACGATCTTCGGCGCCATCGATCAGAAAGTGGTGCAGGTACGTCCGGAGGGCTGAAGTTGTGATCAGACGAATCAAATCGGGCCGCACGCAGGAAGCTACTGCCGAACAACAGACGCAGGTGCGCCGTACGGTGGAGGAGATCCTCGTGAACATCGGCGCCCGCGGCGAGGCTGCGGTGCGCGAGTACTCGGAAAAGTTCGACAAGTGGAAGCCTGAGAGCTTCCGGCTCACCGCGGACGAGATCGAAGCCTGCGTCTCAGCGCTGCCGAGGCAGACGATCGCTGACATCGAGTTTGCTCAGGCGCAGATCCGCAACTTCGCGCTTGCGCAGCGGGCGGCGCTGAAAGATGTGGAGGTGCAGACGTTGCCCGGAGTAATTCTCGGTCACAAGAACATCCCGGTGAGCTCGGTGGGGTGTTATGTGCCGGGCGGCCGCTATCCGATGGTGGCATCTGCGCACATGAGCGTCGTCACGGCGAAAGCGGCGGGTGTCAAGCGCATCATCTCAACGGCGCCGCCGTTCGGGGGCAAGCCGCATCCCGCCATCGTCGCAGCGATGCATCTCGGTGGCGCGGATGAGATCTACGCGCTTGGCGGCGTGCAGGCCGTCGCGGCGATGGCGCTCGGTACGGAGCACATCGCGCCGGTCGACATGATCGTCGGGCCCGGAAACGCGTACGTCGCCGAAGCGAAACGTCAGCTCTTCGGTCGGGTGGGCATCGACCTTCTCGCGGGACCAACGGAGACGCTTATCGTTGCCGACGACAGTTGTGATGCTGAGATGGCTGCGGTGGATCTGATCGGTCAAGCGGAGCATGGGCCCGGATCGCCAGCGGTCCTGCTGACCAACAGCGAGAAGCTGGCTCGCGATGTGCCGGCGGCAATCGAAAGACTGCTGAACTGGCTCCCAACGGGTGACGTAGCTCGCATCGCTTGGCAGAACTGCGGAGAAATCATTCTGTGCGATACGCTCGATGAAATGGTGGAAGAGGCGGATCGCATCGCCTCCGAGCACTTGCAGGTTCTCACGCGAGATCCGGATTACTTCCTGCAGAAGCTCACGAACTTCGGCGCGCTCTTCCTCGGTGCCCGCACGAATGTCTCCTTCGGTGACAAGGTCATCGGCACCAATCACACACTGCCGACATTGAAAGCCGCTCGATACACGGGTGGCCTGTGGGTCGGCAAGTTCATCAAGACCTGTACCTATCAACGCGTTCTCACCAACGAAGCTGCGGCCCTGATCGGTGAGTACTGCTCGCGGCTGTGTGAACTGGAGGGATTCGCCGGCCACAAAGAACAGGCGGACCTGCGCGTGCGGCGATCCGGGAGACGCGTGGCGTGAGAGTCCTGATCACGGGCGCGGGGGGCTTCATCGGTCAGCGCCTCACACAACGTCTGGCGCGAAATCCCGGTGTTCTCTCGGGCGCGATTGATGAGATCGTATTGCTGGATGTGCGTGTGCCGGAAGGTAGTGCCTCTGCGGCGAGAGCGATCTCACCGGGATTCCGATGGATCGAAGGGGATCTGACCGACCAGCCCGTGCTCGTAGCGGCCGTGAAAGGTGGTGTCGACTACGTCTTTCACCTGGCCAGCGTTCCAGGTGGCGCAGCTGAAGCGAACTTCGATTCTGGTCTGCGCGCCAACGTCGACGGTACACGCATGCTGCTGGATGCGATGCGCTGGCTGCACAAGCCGCCGGTGTTCGTTTTCGCGAGCACTATTGGCGTATTCGGCGTGCCGATGCCAGAGATCATCGACGAAGACACGTACCCAGCGCCGACGATGAGCTACGGTGCGCAGAAGTGGATCGGTGAAATCCTGGTCGCGGACTACAGCCGTCGCGGCTGGATCGATGGGCGCTCTGTGCGCCTGCCCGGCATCGTCGCGCGTCCGCCTGCTCCCACAGGCCAACTCTCTGCGTTCATCAGCAACATTTTGCGTGAGCTATCGGCGGGGCGCGAGTTTGTATGTCCGGTGGCCGCCGACGGAAAGTCGTGGTGGATGTCGGTCGAGTGCTGCCTCGACAATCTCATGCATGCGGCTCTCATGAGAGTAGAGCCGTCGTTCCTACGTCGCGTCTGGATGTTGCCGGTTCTTCACGCGTCTCTGGGGGAAATCGTCGAAGCCATCGCGCAGAAGCACGGCCCCGAGGTATTTCAGCGCGTGCAATATCAGCCCGACGCAAAGCTGCAGGCGCAATTTGCGAGCTTTCCGCCCATGCGCTGCCCCCGTTCACTTGCCGCGGGTTTTCGTCACGACGGCAACCTTCGCAACCTGATCGACCGTGCGCTCATGGAGAACGCGTAAATCGCGAACTCCTATGAACTTCGAGAACCGCTGTGTCGTCGTGACGGGCGCGAGCCGCGGGCTTGGGAGAGGCTGCGCGCTGGCGTTCGCGGCGGCAGGGGCAGAGGTCATTCTCGTCGCGCGCCCGAGCGACGAGCTCGCTCAGGTCGAAGCTGAAATTCGAGACGCCGGAGGTGCAGCGCAGGCGATGCCGTGCGACGTGACACAGGATGAGGAGATCCAGCGCCTCTTCGGCTCGCTCCAACGGTGCGACGTGCTCGTGAACAACGCTGGCACGAATCGGCCCCAGCCGTTCCTGGAAGTGGATGCCAATACGCTCGACGTGCTAGTCACGTTGAACGTGCGCTCCATGTTTCTGACGGCGCAGGCTGCCGCCCGTATGATGGTGCGGCAGAGAGCCGGTGCTATCGTGAATATGTCTTCGCAGATGGGGCATGTGGGCGCGCCCGAGCGCACCGTGTACTGCATGACGAAACACGCCATCGAAGGTCTCACCAAGGCGATGGCGGTTGAGCTCGCTTCGTATGGCGTTCGCGTCAACACCGTGGCGCCAACGTATGTCGAAACACCTATGACACAGCCGTTCTTCGCGAATGACGACTTCCGCAAGAAGGTACTCTCGGCCATTCCGCTCGGCCGGATCGGTCGCGTGGAAGACGTTACGGCTGCGGTACTGTTTCTTGCGTCTTCGGCCGCGAATCTAGTTACCGGAACGAGTCTGCTGGTCGACGGAGGCTATACGGCGCAATGAGCAATGCCTACGAGGTCGTTGCGATGGGCGCCGGCCACAACGGCCTCGTGGCCGCCGCCTATCTCGCCAAGGGTTGAGCGGCGGGCATACGCGCCGCGTGTGCTTTGATCTTCGCGCGCAGCCAGCGGCTTGCTGGGTCGGGGTCGCGATGCACGTTCCATTGCAGGATCTCCGTGAGCCGCGGCAGCTCGAGCGGTGGCGCAATGGTCTTGAGCGGCAGAATGTTGACGAACAGTCGCGCGAGCCGACTCTGGATCGTGGCGATGCGGTTCGTGCCGACGACGAGATACGGGAGCAGATCGAAGCTCTGCGCGTACACGTCGATCTGGCGCGCATCCCCATAGCGTTGCGTGAACCAGCGCTCGAGCCACGGCGCGCCCCGGTCGGGATTGCGAAACACTACGTGTCGTAAGGCCAGGTATTCATCAAACGTGAGCGTGTCGCCAACAGTAGTGCTGTCTGCCCACGCGATCACCGTGTAAGTGTCTTCGAACAGCACTTCATGCGGATGCTCGGCGAGTAGATCGATTTCCGGGCCGATGACGAGATCTACCTCACCCGATTCCAGCTCCGCCTGTACGCGCCCAGAGGATTGGCGGAACTCGAACGTGATGCCCGGTGCTTCACGATGCACTTCAGCCAGCACATCCTGAAGAAAAACGCGAATCACGTAGTCCGATAGCGTCATCGAGAAATGACGCTGACTCTGCCCGGGATCGAACACCGGCTCGCTCGCGATCGCCGAGTCGATGCGCATGATGATGTCGTGAATCGGCGCGACCAGCGACTGCGCGTACGGCGTCAGCTCCATACGCCGGCCGACCTGGATCACGAGCGGGTCTTCGAAGTATTCGCGCATGCGTGCGAGCGCGCCGCTCATCGCCGGCTGCGTCATGTTCAGTTTGGCGGCGGCGCGAGTGACGCTTTTCTCGGACAGCAGTGCTTCGAGCGCGACGAGCAGATTGAGGTCGAGCCGTCTGTAGCGCATAAGCCCCCAATGCGGCGCGTGTTACCTCGGAGCGCTGCCGATGTTTGCTGGCGCCGCTGGGTTACGACGCCTGGTCTTCAAAAGTGTGCCATCACGCGAATACCGTAGAGCCGCGGCGGACGTAGAGAGGCAGTTGCGATCGCGGGGCTGCCGGGTGCGATTCCGCCGAAGGGCTCGAAGAATGTCGCAGACTTGACGGCGGTGTTTTCGATGTTATTGACATAAGCGGATGCGCTCCAATGACCACCCTGCCTGCGATAGGTGAGCAGTGCATCGGTGCTCCAATAGCTGCCTTGGAGCTCCGGTGGCAGGTTATCCAACCCGGTCTGCGATTGAGTCTGAAAATGCGAGTTGATCGCGCCAACCAGCTCGTGCCCTTGCCCGAGCGGCAGGGTCTGCTGCAGTGCGAGATTCAGCGTCCATCTCGGAGAGTGCGGAGGTTGCTGCGCCTGACAGCTGACTGTGTAGAGCGGGCCGGCTGCTCCGAAAGAGTTCGCCACCGGACATCCGGTCATCGGCGGAATCAATGGTTGCGAGTAGGTGAACTGCTTGTAGTAGGCATCCAGATACTGCGCCTGCGCACCCACGAGCGTATTGTCGGTCAAGAGGTACTGCGCTTGCAGTTCCGCGCCCTTGATCGGCACGTGACCGATATTTTCGGTCTTGAAGACGATATCAAAATGGCTGTCGAGACTGAGATGGCTGAACTGCTCATCGCGGTAGTCCCAGTAGAAGGCTTCCAGATTCGCCTGCAAGCGGCCGTTCAGGAAGCGGTTCTTCGAGCCGATTGTGTACGCGCGGATGTGCTCTGGTTGATAGGTCGGGTCGTCGGCGCTGAAGAAGAATCCTCCCGAGTGGAATCCCGTTGCGACGGTGGCGTAGGCCATTGACGTCGGAGTGATATCCCACTGCACACCCGCACGCCAGGTGGTCGCCGTCCACGTGCGACTGTCGTTCAGGTTCACGATGCCAACATCGTTGCTCGGCACGAGTGTGCCGTCGGCGCTCTTTTGTTCGTGGGTATAGCGCACGCCGGCGAGCAAGCTAACAGTGTCGCTCACCGCGAATGTGCCGTCGGCAAACGGCGCCCAGGCTTTCGTACTGAGTGAGGAAGACTGTACCTGAGTCAGTCCGGCGATGGGCACGATTCCGCTGTCGATGAGCTGGGTGGGCCGTGGCTCGTCGTTCAGGTAATAACCTCCGATGATCCACTTGAAACGTTGCCGATCGTTCGAGGCGAAACGCATCTCCAGGGAGGATTGCTCATCTGTCTCCTGCACGCCAAAACCGAATCCCGGTTGCATGCTGTAGAAGTCCTCGTGGCTGTGGCGATACGCTGGCAGCACCGTCAGGGTACCCAACCCCGTCGTCCAATCGATGCTCGCGTGAACGCCCCAGAAGGCGTTGTCCTGACGGCGCTTGTTCGGGTCATAGAATTGTCCGTTCGCGGCATAAAACGGGGCTGCTCGCGGGTCGACGACCCCAACGCGCTCATCCGGCGAGAACTGAGTGACCACGGCCGCCCCGACTCCCAGTCCGCCCTGGTGATAATAGTCCGTACCGATCAACACCGATAAGTCTGGAACGATCTCGGTACGAAACTGCAACCGGCCCGCCTGACTACTCTCGTCGTCTGAGTGATCGGACAGATAACCGCTGTGATGGATCGTCTGGAATGACGCACGAACCGCAGTCTGATTCGCCAAAGGCAGGTTGATATCTCCGTTGACGCGGATCTGGCCATAATTGCCGTATTCGAGACTCGCATCACCGCCAAACTCATAGAGCGGGTGCTGTGGGATGATGTTGACCGCGCCTCCGGTCGCGTTGCGGCCGTAAAGCGTCCCCTGCGGACCCTTCAATACCTCGACGCGAGCCAGGTCGTAGTACTGGCCACCGATATACGGTCGCGCCAGGAAGACGCCGTCGTATGCCACGGCGATCGCCGGATCTGTTAGTGAGTTCGAAGCCTCCGAGCCGACGCCGCGGATAAAATAAAGCGTGATCGGACCGCCGGCGTGAGCGAATTGCGCTGCGGGGACGAGGCGCGATAAGTCCGCCGCGTCGGCCACACCAGCATTGGTCAGCGTAGACGCCGATACGGCATCTATCGCTATTGCCGCTTTCTGGGCGTCCTCCGTGCGACGCTGGGCCGTAACGACGATCTCCTGAAGCCCGGCTTCAGCCGTCCCCTGCTCGTTTGTATTTGCAGCAACCGCCACCCGGCCCGTTGCTGGTTGGGAATCATCGCCAGCTCGCGCCGCGGGAAGCACGAGTGGGCCGAGAAGTGCTGCCGCGAGAATCTGCCGCACCGTTGCGTGCAACACGCCTGTCCGCCTGTGGCCGTAGCCCATACGCCTGGAGTTGTGCACCGAGCCCCCTCGATCTGTGCCGTGGTGAGCGTGAGCCTAGGGTCCCCCAATACACCAGGAATAATTGAAAATATCGGTATGAGGTATTGATCCAATAAATACCTCGGGACGAGCGCCTCCCTCGAGATATCGTTATCGTTCATACCTGCAATGAATACAACCGATTTGAGGTTCGCGGTATCCCGCCCCTAGCATGAGGTGTGAGAGTCGAATGAAGGCACGGCCAGGAGCTCACCGAATGCATTACCAAGCAGTGACTACGGCAATTCTTGTGGCCCTGGCCGCTACTGCTGGTTTGGCGGCGGAGCCCTACAAAGTCGAAAAGACACACGCCGACCTGCTCTTTGACATAGATCACGCTGGCTTCACGCGTAAGCATGGTTCCTTCCATAACCTGGATGCCACGTTGCAATATGACGCACAGCATCCTGAGCAGAGTCATGTCAGTGTTACAGTCCAAGTTGACTCCATCGATACGGGGTTCACACTCCGTGACCAGGAACTCAAAGGCGAGAAGTTTTTCGACGCCGCGAAGTATCCTGTGATGCGCTTCGAGTCGATCAGAGTCACTCCCGGCCCGAATCACACTCTGGTGGTCGAGGGCGATCTGACATTGCATGGTGTGACCAGACCGCTCACTCTGCATGCGACACTCAACAAATCCGCGCCCAATCCATTCGACCGGAAAGCGACGCTCGGCTTCAGTGCCACGGGTTCCCTGAAGCGCAGCGACTTCGGCGTGTCTAGTTTTGTGCCGATGATCGGCGACGAGGTGCGAATCGAGATCGAGGCGGAGTTCAACCAGAAGGCGAGCGCGGATCGGGGCTCATGAAGGTGAAGCAGTCGTGATCACCCCTTTGTTCAAGTTGGGCACATTCTCGGTCGCCGGAAGTGCGTCTTTCCCGGGGCTGGTCATCAACGAGAGTGTTATCGCGCTGGAAGCATTGCAAGCTCTTCACAGTAATGCGGGCTTGCAGCTGGCTCGCTGCGCAACGATCCTCGATGTGCTGGATGATTGGGAACACAATCTCGCGGCGCTCGAGAAAGTAGCGATCGCGCTATCGGATACACACTGCGAGTTACAACGGCAGCTGCGTCCGCTGGAGCAGTTGCACGTCCACGCGCCTGTGCCGCAGCCCCGCAGCATCTATTGTTCGGGAGCGAACTACAAGAAGCACGTCGTCGATCTGATCATCGCGCATCAGGACCAGGCGCAAACCCGGGGCATGACTCTGGAAGAGAAGCGCGCCTGGGGCATGAAAAAAATGGATGAGCGTGCCGCGACGGGCACGCCGTTCATTTTCATGAAGCCACAGAGTGCGGTGACCGGCCCGTTCGATCCCATCATCGTGCCCCGTGAGGCACAAAAACCCGATTGGGAGTTGGAGCTGGGGGTGATCGTCGGCCGGCGCGCGTACCGGATTTCGCGCGATCAGGCGCTGGAGTATGTCGCCGGGTACACGGTCGTCAACGACATCACGCGGCGCGAAAAGGTGTTTCGTCGCAAGAGCGATTCACCCGAGCTCGGCATGGATTTCATGATCAGCAAGGGAGCGCCCACTTTCCTGCCCATGGGGCCTCATCTCGTGCCCGCGCAGTTCGTGGGGGATCCGCAAAAATTGCGCATTACCCTGAAGCTCAACGGTCAGGTCATGCAGGATGAGGAAACATCCGACATGATATTCAGCGTCGCAAGACTCATCGAGTACATTTCCGCGGACGTGGAGTTACAGCCCGGGGACGTGATTTGTACCGGCTCGCCGGCGGGCAATGGTATGCATTATGGTCGCTTCATTCAGCAGGGGGACGTGCTCGAGGGCGCTATAACAGGTCCCGCGGCAGGGCTCGGGGCCCTCGAGAATCCTTGCATCCTCGAGCAGGGCTGAGCTTGCGCGCTTGCCGCACCACGGCCATATCGATCGCTCGCATGAATAGGATGCATGCATCCAAACGATTTCCCAGGACTTGCAGGCGCTTCCTAAGATGTATTCATCCTTAGCGATTCCCTCTAGGTGTTATGAACATTATTGGACTCGATGAGCTCGTCTTCGGTGTCGAGGATATCGAGGCGTGCTCGCGCTACCTAGTGGATTATGGCTTGCAGCCCATGGCCTCGAGTGGCGAAGGGGGACGGTTCGAGGCGCTGGACGGCACCGGTGTGGTCCTCGCACGTGCATCCGATCCCGACTTGCCTGCGCCGGTCGGGCCGGCCTCGCTCTTGCGTGAGACGATCTATGGAGTGGGTGACGAGGGTACGCTCAAAGCGATCGCGGCCGAGTTGAGTAAGGACCGGGAAGTACGCCGCGCAGCGGACGGCTCGGTCAGCTGTGTCGATGACATGGGCTTTGCGCTCAAGTTCAGGCGCACCACGCGGCGCGCATTCAGTGCACCCGCGGACCTCACCAACGCACCTGGCGCACCGCCGCAGCGGCCGGTCAATCAGTTAGGAATTACGCCCGACATGCCGGTCGCGCCGCGCACACTCTCCCATATTGTGCTGTTTGTCCCAGATGTGGCCAGGGCCGAGGCGTTCTATCACCGGCTCGGGTTCCGCACGACCGACAGATTCATCAACGGAGGGCCGTTCATGCGTCCGGCTGGAACGCAGGACCACCACACGCTGTTCATGATTCAAACACCTCCCTTCATGAAGGGAGTGGAGCACTTTACGTTTCACATGGGCAGCGGTACCGAGGTTTTGTTGGCGGGTACCCGGTTCGAGGCCAAGGGGTATACCACCTTCTGGGGACCCGGACGGCATCTGCTTGGCTCCAACTGGTTCTGGTATTTCAACAGTCCCCTCGGCTGTCACGTCGAATACGATGCCGATATGGATCTGCATGATGATTCGTGGGTCGCGCGCGAGGCACCGGCCAATGCGGATACCTCACAATTGTTTCTGTTCACGCGTCGGGACAAGTGGTTCCCGAGCGGCGGTCCGCAGTAGGCCGGGAATGCAGTGTGCGGGGTCTATCTGTGTCGGTTGGTTGAGTTGACGCCCGGAGTCGCGCGGGGATTCGATCCCAACCGGACCGGAGGGGACACGCTTTTCATATTGCGTCGGGGGAATAGGGTGTTGGCGTATCTCAATAGATGTCCTCACCAGGGGGCACGTCTGGAGTACCGCAAGGACCATTTTCTCTCCGCTGACGGACAACACATCATCTGCCACGCGCATGGCGCGTACTTCGATCCGGAAACAGGGGCATGCATGCGAGGTGCTTGTCTGGGGCAAACATTGCGGTCATTGCCCTGTAGTGTGCACGAGGGCCGGATATGGGTTTCCCTGGCGGAGGGAGTAGTCGGGTGAGCTATCTACTCAATACGTGGTACATGGCGGCATGGGCTTCCGAAGTCAAAGGCGGGGGGCTGTTTCACCGCAAGCTGCTCGATGCGCCCATCGTGCTGTTCCGGAAGCAGGACGGTACGCCGGTCGCGCTTCGTGATCGCTGCCCGCATCGGTTTGCTCCTTTGCATATGGGCAAGCTCGTTGACGACGTCGTACAGTGCCCATACCACGGACTTCGGTTCGACTCTGCGGGAAAATGCGTGCTCAATCCACATGGGCCGATTCCCGCCGCGGCCCGAGTGCGGCAGTTTCCCGTAGTCGAGCGGTATAGCGCTCTTTGGATCTGGATGGGAGATCCGCAGCGCGCGGAGCCGGAGCAAATCGTGCCGTTTGACTTCCTGGCCCCGGAGAGCTGGCACGTGGGCACCGACCACATGCTGATCAACGCCCATTACGAGTTGGAGACGGACAACATTCTCGATCTGAGTCATATCGAGTTCCTCCATCCGTTGTTTGCCAGCGACGCCGTCCGCGCCGCTCGAGTCCAGTCGTTACAGGAGGGTGAGACGGTCTGGTGCAAACGGTTCATCGTCCGTGACAGTCCACCCGATTTCATCCGTACGGGCTTTCAGATTCCACCGGGTGAGCTCGTCGATCGTTGGCTCGATGTCCGGTGGAATGCCCCCGCGACGATGGCTCTGTACGCTGGAGGAGTCAGCAGCGGGAAACCGCGTGAAACTGGAATGGAAGTGAAGCAGGCACATGTTTTCACGCCGGAGACGGCTACGACAACGCACTACTTTTATTCCATCAGCTTCCCAAGCACTCTCGGTGAGATGGGTGCGCAGATGGCTCGGGAGTCGGTTGCCATATTGCGTGCCCCCTTCGAGATGGAAGATAAACCGATAGTGGAGGGCATCGCGCGCAACATGGGTGGGGCTTCATTCTGGGATTTGAAACCGGTGTTGCTGCAAATCGATACCGCGGCGGTGTTGGCACGCAGGATTCTGGCGAAGAAGATCGAAGCCGAGCAAGGAGTTCACTAGATGCTGCTGCATGGCTGCTGTCCTGTTTCGCATTCGTTACGTGCCATGCAGGGGCTGGAGGGTGGACCCGGGTCAGGCCCTCGCCCGCGGCATCGAACCATCGATTTTCATTGTCACGTGCTCACACTCGCGGTCGAGCCACTGGTCGCGGATTGTCCGCAAAAGAAGAATGAGCCTGCCTCGATGCTGCAGGCGATGGGGGAGGCATCGGTCGCCCATAATAATGCGGTGATGCTGCCACAGGCTTTTTCGAAGCTGACGCGTGTCGAGGCCCGCCTGGCTGACATGAGCGCCATGGGTGTGGACATGCAGGTGCTCAGTCCGTCACCCACCCAGTACTACTACTGGGCGCAGGAGGATCTCGCGCGTGAATTGGTTCGGCTCCAGAACGAGCACATCGCCGAAATTTGCGCACACCACCCGCAACGTTTCGTTGGGCTCGGGACCGCGGCGCTGCAGCTGCCAGAGCTCGCAGCCCTTCAACTCGAGCACGCGATGCGTTGGCTCGGTCTGAAAGGTGTTGAGATCTCTACTTCTGTCGATGGGGAGGAGCTCGATGCGCCGGGGCTGCTCCCCTTTTGGAAAAAGGCTGAAGAGCTCGGGGCAATAGTCTTCATCCACCCGTTTGGCACGACTCTGGGGCGTCGGGTGAGAAGCCACTACCTGAACAATATCATCGGACAGCCGCTGGAAACGACTATCGCGCTGAGTCGCTTGATCTTCGGCGGAGTACTGGACCGCCATCCGGGGTTGAAAATTGTCGCGGCGCATGGTGGCGGGTATCTGCCCAGCTATTGTGGGCGCTCCAACCACGGTTATGCCGTGCGGCCGGAGGCCAGGTCGGGCGCGGGGCGCGAACCCATCGAGTACTTGCGCCGAATGTGGTTCGACACGTTGGTCTACGAGCCCGAGGCGGTGCGTCACCTCGTCAACGTCATCGGTGCTTCCCAACTCGTGATGGGGAGCGATTACCCATTCGACATGGGCCACTACGACGCCCATGGCCTGTTGGCCGCCACACCCGGGCTGGATGAGTCGCAAATCGCGGCCATTCTCGGGGGGAATGCGGCGGCGCTGCTGGGGTGTGCGCCGTAAACTGGAAAAAGGGGTGGACAATCAATAGCATGTCCGCATGCACTTCCATAAGCTAGACCTCAATCTGCTGGTCGCGCTGGATACCTTGTTGGAGGAGCGCAGCGTATCCAGGGCGGCAGCCCGCCAGCACTTGAGTCAATCGGCGATGAGCAGCGCACTCAACCGCCTACGGGAGTACTTTGGCGATGAGTTGCTGGTTTCGGTGGGCAGGCGTATGGAGCCAACGGCCTTGGCGCTCAGCCTGGCTCCCCAGGTACGTAACATCCTGCAGCAGGTTCGAGTGACGATCGAAACTCGACCGACTTTTCACCCGGCCACCGCGCAGCGTCGCTTCCGGATCATGACCTCCGATTTTTTGATCGAGGTCTTGCTGGCTGACGTCGTCCGGCAGCTTGCCACAACAGCTCCTGGTATACAGCTCGAGATTCTGCCCTCGGGAGAGTCCGCGCGTGCCGCATTCTTGCGCGGCGAGGTCGATCTCATCATCGCTCCTGATCGTAACCTGCTCGAGGACCACCCGAGCTCGCTGTTGTTCGAGGACACTTTCAGTTGTGTCGTCTGGGCCGGCAATACCTCCGTATCCGATCCATTGACGATCGAGCAGTATCTGGCCATGAGCCACGTCGTGGTGCGGTTTGGCCCTACTCAGCCGACATTACTCGAGCAATGGTTCATCGACGAGGCTGACAAGGGCCATTCCATGGAGCGGCACATCGATATCATCGCACCTACGTTCGGCGTGGTTCCGCACCTCGTTGTGGGAACTCAACGTGTGGCTACCATGCACTCTCGGCACGCCCGCCTATACCAACAGCTCATGCCGCTGCGGGTAATCGAGCCCCCACCAGGGCTTCCGACCATACGGGAGATGGTGCAATGGCATCGGCACCTGGACTCCGATCCAGCCATCCGTTGGCTGCTCGCCCTCCTGACGAGTTTTGCCGCATCCAGTACGCTGGTGGCAGAAGCCGAGAAATAGTTATCGCCCTGGACCTATCGGCGCGAGCGAACGGAGCCATTCACAGAACCGATTGGAATTGGTTCAGGCCGACCCGTAGCTTGTATCCGCCACTGCGGGAGCACGCCAGATGGGAACAGCATTTCGTCGTATCGTCACCGGTCATGATACCGACGGCAACGCCGTCATTCTATCGGCGGCGGCGCCAGCGCGGGTGGTCGACTTATCCGCACAGGGCCCGCGCTTCTATGAAGTCTGGAATACACGAGAGACTCCTGTTCGCATCGATCGCGACAGCCCGGAGCCTCACGAGGAGAAGCTCACTCTCGCACCGCCGCCCAACGGCACCCGTATCCGTGTGCTCGACATCCAGCCGGAAAGGCCAGAGATGCGCAATGTTGACCCAGCCGAAGCTCGGCGGCACTTCGAGTTGGTTGGTGCAGGGGAAGCGTCCACTCTCCATCAAGGGGCGCCGCATCCCTTCATGCACCGCACGCAGACGGTTGACTACGGCATCGTACTCGAGGGAGAAATCTTTCTTGTGCTCGACAAGGGAGAGATTCTTTGTCGGCAGGGGGACATCATCATCCAGCGAGGCACCAACCATGCCTGGTCCAACCGATCGAGCTCGGTGTGTCGGATTGCGTTCATTCTCATCGATGGGGTGTTTGATCCCGCCTTGGGGTAGCACTCGAGACAGGCGAAGACACAACCGCTCGACCGGGCCCTGTAGTTGATGTGATATCCAAGGTTGTTAGTTTGGGGGAGCCATGCGCACTGTCAATAGAGTCCTGGTCATAGGCGGCGGCATCGCAGGGATGTGTGCTGCGATTGAATTGCGGAAACACGGCGTGGAAGTCGACCTGGTCGAGATCGACCCGGAATGGCGAGTCTATGGCGCCGGCATCACGATCAGCGTTCCCACGCTGCGAGCCTTCAAGACCATCGGCGTTCTCGACGCCATCCTGCAGCAGGGCGCGTGTACCGACGGGCTCGACATATTTCTGGCGAATGGGGTCAAGGTCACCTCGCTGCCCTCACAACGCGTGGCTGGACCCGACATTCCGGGCGCCGGGGGTATCATGCGTCCTGTGTTGGCACGGATTCTGAGCGCCGCCACGCTGACTTCGGGAACCAACGTACGTTTGGGTGTTACGTTCACGGGCATAATGCCGGATGGTTCGCAAGCTGTGGTGTCATTCACGGATGGTACTTCTGGACGCTACGACCTGGTTATCGGCGCTGATGGCGTGAATTCGCGCGTTCGCGAGCTGACATTTCCAGATGCGCCTAAACCACGCTACACCGGTCAGGCATGTTGGCGAGCCGTCGTGAATCGTCCTGCCGATATGCAACGCGCGGCCTTCTATATGGGAAAAGACGTCAAGGCGGGTCTCAATCCCGTGTCGGCAGATGAGATGTATCTGTTCTTTCTCGACAAGCGGGACCGACCCGACCATCTCGAGCCGCAGCAGTGGCCGGCGATACTGAAGAGGGTTCTGGCCGAATTCTCGAACTGCCCGATAGCGGATATCCGCGACTCGCTCACGCCGCAGTCACGAATCATTTATCGGCCGTTATTTGCGCTCATGATGCAGGCACCCTGGCATCGAGGTCGCCTCGTGCTAATCGGCGATGCCTGTCATGCCACGACGCCGCACCTGGCTTCTGGCGCGGGTATGGCAGTGGAGGATGCGATTGTGCTGGTTGAAGAGTTGGCGCGTGCGGACGATCTCGAATCGGGGCTGCAGCGTTTTACGACGCGCCGTTACGAGCGATGCCGCAGGGTAGTCGAGAATTCCGTACGCCTGGGCGACATCGAGCAAGGCGCGGGCTCGAAGGAGGAACATGAGCGTTTGATGCGCGAGTCCATGGCTGCTTTGCTACAGCCGATTTGAAGCCAGCTTACGCGCGGTTCCCGACCATTAAAAATCCGGCAGCGTGGCAGTCGGGGAAAAGCTATACCGCGCAATGCGCCACTGTCCGGCGGTCATCTTCCGGAGGAGAAAGAGTTCATGGAAGGTGGCTGGAGTGTCTTGTCCGGTCTTGGTTGGTGTGAACACTCCGGCGGAGTCCGTACGGACATAAGCCCATTCTGAAGACATCTGCACCAGTTCCTGGATTGTGGTGCGCATCTTGAAGCGGATATGCCGGAAGGTGTCTTGGTAATTGGCGCGAACAGCTTCGGCGCCAAGAACAGGGGGGAGAAGGAATGGCAACTGCACGGGGTCATCGGTATAGAGTTTAATAACGGCATCGACGTCGCTGTGATTCAGCGCTTGGAAATACTCCAAGATGGTTGCCTCGATTGCCGTTCTTTCTGGAGTGCTGGAAATAGTCATTTCGGTGCCTTACTGTTTGGATCGTGTGAGCTCCAGTGATTTCCACCCGCCTGCACTCGATCTGATTTGTTTCAAAAAGTGATAACAATCTTCCCAACGTGTTGGGCTGCCTCTTGGTACTCAAATGCCTCGCGCGTTTGTGCGAACGGGAACGTCAGCCGCCTGGGCCAGCTTGTCGATGTACGGGCCGCCAACCGGATCGAGGATTAGGCGTGCCCCCCTCCCGCCGGACTTTCCCGAATAGCACGAGTGCGCCGTAGGCGGTCAAATATTGCGTCCAGACCGCGGCGCCTTCTGTCGCTGTGAGTTTGGACGGAGAGTCCGTCAGTGCATGTAGCGGCAATATTGCCTGCTCCGCCAAACACCCCGTAGTCGTTCATCGAAAACCCAGGAATCGACGCCAGTCGCTTGCCGATCAGGCCCGCATCGACGCCCGGCCCTACCGCCTCCACAATTCCCACTGCTTCGTATCCCAACTTTGACGGAAGCTTTGGCTGTTCCACATATGTACCGTGGAAATAAGCGCCTTCCGAGTGGTTCAACCCCACCGCCTCTACCCGCAAGCGCACCTCAGCCTTCCCCGGCACCGGCGTCTGCGTCTCCTCAAACTTCAACACTTCAGGGCCACCTAACTTATGGAAACGGATGCTTCTGCTCTTGGGACACAGATCGTCGGCATTGGATAGCGAGCAGGACAATAGGCACTTCATTACCCCGTGATAAGCGGCTATTATTCGATTTCTGTTTCAAGTGATCGTTGAAGATAAAGGCCGGTATGGAAACATTGGCGAATCTAGAGTCCTTTACGCGGGCGGCGGAAGGCGGCAGCTTTTCAGAGGCGGGACGCAGGCTGGGTCTAACAGCTGCCGCGATTAGCCGAAACGTGGCGATGTTGGAGCGCAACCTGGGGGTCAGGCTGTTTCAACGAACGACACGCAAACTTACGCTAACGGAAGCTGGCGAGCGGTTCCTGGTAGCGATCGAGGGCAACCTCGATGCGCTCCAGGCCGCCATTGCCGATGCCGCAGCCCACAACAGCGAGCCGTCAGGCGTGTTGAAAGTCAGCATGAGTCCAACCATTGGCGTCAAGCATATTCTGCCCCTGCTGCCACCCTTCATCGCAAAGTACCCGCGAGTCAGGCCTGAGTGGCACTTCGAGAACCGGCCCGTGGATCTGATCGCCGAGAATTACGACGCCGCCATCGGCGGCGGCTTCGATCTCGACCCTGGTTTCGTATCGCGCACGCTGGCTCCAGTTCATATCGTCGCGGTGGCCTCACCGGCCTACATGGCCGGCCGCAAGCCACCGACCGACCCTTCAGAACTCGCTGCCTACAGCGGCATCGTTATGCGCGCACAGCGCACGGGGCGAGTTCGCCATTGGATGTTTCGGAATGTGAAAGGGGTCGAGATGGCCGGAACGCTCGACGAAAGCGTCGTCATGGATGATCCCATCGCGATGCGCGAAGCCGCACTCCTGGGTCTGGGTATCTCAGTGATCGCTCTGTTCGATGTGCTTCCCGAATTGGAGCGCGGAGATCTGATTCGGTTGCTTCCTGACTGGTATGCAGATGCTGGCGCAATCTCGATCTACTACGCATCACGGAAGTTCATTTCAGCCAAGACGCGTGTCTTCGTCGACTGCGTTGTCAACGGCTTCAAGAGCAAGCGGTTAGATGTCGCATTCTCCGCCAATCATTCATGACTGCAGGATTTCCTCGTTGCGGACCGGCCGATTTCCCGAGTTGGGGAACACCTGATCGGGTGACCGGCGGACCCCCAAGGCGACGAGTGTTACGCTTCCTTCGTCTTGCTGGCAAGTTGCGGGCTCTGACGCCCCGGCAACTCTCGCCGGTGATCTGAATAAGGAGAGCCGCGCGTTGATTTTTCCTAAGTTCGCCGCGGAATGGCCTCTGCGAAGAAATCGGTGACCTGGCGCACGCGCGCCGGAACGAAACGTCGTTTTGGCCAGACGAGGCTGATATCTCTGACATCGCTCATAAACTCCTCCAGGATGGTAATGACATCTGGATGGCGGAGCTCATCGGCGAGGGAAACCTTGGCGAACATGCCGATTCCAACACCGGCCAGAACGGCGGCCCGGATCGTTTCGACACTGTTGGACGAGAGATTCCCCTGAACCGGCACGCTGAATCGACCTTCCGGCCCCACGAACGGCCAATTCGCCGCTTCTGTTAAGCCGCCATACAAAAGACAATTGTGCTCAACGAGTTCCGCGGGAGTCTTTGGTATCCTGCGGTGCTCGAAATAACGACGGGATCCGACGCATACCAGCGGTGTGATCGCCACGCGCCTGACAACCGCGTCGGGTTCATTGACAGGCCCCACGCGTATCGCCAGATCGATCCGATCTTCCACCATATCGCGCACGATGTCTGAGAGAACGAGATCCAGCTGAAGACTGGGATTGAGTGCCAACAGGTTGGGGATGAGTGGCAAAACATGAAGGCGGCCGAAAGTACCCGAAGCGGCGATCCTGATTGAACCCGAAACGCCCAGCGTGCTTTGGGTCAGTTCGCTATCAGCGTCCTGCATCTCGTCAATGAGTGGCTTGGTCCGATCATAGTATCTGCGCCCCTGATCCGTCAGGGTCACCTGGCGTGTGCTTCTGTTGAACAGCATCACGCCCAAGCGTTTCTCCAACGCTCCGATCGCCTTACTGATGGCGGACTGTGAATCCCCGGTTGTGCGCGCCGCGGCGGTGAAACCGCCTGCTTCAACCACGGCGATGAAGGCTCTTAGCTCGTGGAATCGATCCATTCATTCCGCCTGAGAATTAGTCTTATGGAAATTTTAGTCATTATCATGGGTTCCGGCATCACCCACAATCCAGCTCTCTGTCGCAGTAGAAGGAATGGCGTGATGAATATCGATCTGACTGGGCGCAAGGCGGTCGTTACCGGGTCTACGGCAGGTATCGGCCGAGCCATTGCCGAAGGGCTGGCGCGCGCTGGTGCTGCGGTCGTGATCAACGGCCGCGGCCAAGACAGGGTTGCTACAGCGCTTCGCGATTTGCGCGAGCTTTTTCCAAAGGGTGAATTCATCGGCGTTGCTGCCGATCTTGCGACCGCGAAAGGCGCGGCGGACTTGTTCGCGCGGGTGCCGGATGCGGACATTCTCGTCAACAATGTGGGGACCGGGCGCCCCAAGTCCTTTTTCGAAATTGGCGACAGCGAGTGGACCGGTCTCTTTGAGCTGAACGTCATGAGCGGCATTCGCGCCTCACGCCACTATGTGCCGAACATGATGAAGCGCGGCTGGGGACGCGTCGTCTTCATCAGTAGCGAGTCCGGGCTCGCCATTCCCAAGGACATGATCGACTACGCCATGACCAAAACCGCGCAGCTCGCCATTTCGAGGGGCTTGGCCGAGGTGGTCGGCGGAACGGGCGTCACCGTCAATTCGGTCCTCCCGGGTCCGACCAACTCGGAGATCATGGGCGGTTGGATGAAGGCGGCCGCAAAGGAGCAGGGCATCACGCGAGAGCAAGCAGAGCAGCAGTTCCTGAAAACGTTGCGCCCGACAACGCTCCTCAATCGCTTCGCGACAACCGAAGAGGTCGCAAACCTGGTCGTCTATGTCTGCTCGGAGCAGGCATCAGGGACAACAGGCACTTCCTTGCGTGTCGACGGTGGTGTCGTTCGGACAATAGCGTAATAAACTCACTTGTTGGTGCGCTTGACGCGGCTTTCGAGCAGGGCCAAAGCAAATCGGTTCCCTCGTGGGGTAGACGATAGCTCGAGTCAAACGCGGCTGGCGCTACTGCGATCGCTCGAGGCCCTATGAAAACCCCAGGTATTACGCTCAACCGCCGCGCCGTGCTCGCACTCGGTGCCGCGGCGGCGGCGGTACCGTTCGTCGCCCGCGCAAAGGAGAACACCATGTCCTCGAGCCAACAGTTCTGGCCCAACAACGCGCGGTTGGCTGTGAGCTTCTCGCTCATGTTTGAGGCTGGCGGCCAGCCGATCTCGGGCGCCCCCGCGCCCTTCGGATCGATAGAAAAGGGTGCACCGGATCTTGCAACCAATGGCTTGTTTCAATACGGCGTCTACGAGGGCATTCCCCGGATTCTGGATCTGATGGACAAGCATCAAGTGAAGCTCTCGTCGTTCATGGTCGGCCAAGCAGTCGACAAGGCGCCGGATCTCGCGCGCGAGATCGTGAGACGGGGCCATGAGGCGGCGGCGCACGGCCGGACTTGGCAGAATAGCTACCTCCTCGACCCCGACACCGAGCGGCGCTTCATTACCGACGGCATGGAGAGCATACACAAGGCCACGGGCCAGACGCCGGTCGGCTGGAACGCCTATTACGTGCGCAACACGCCACACACGTTCGACATTCTCCAGAGTCTCGGCTTCAAATACCACATCGATGAGCCGAGCGCCGACGAGCCGTTCATCATCAAGTTGAAGGGCGGTGATTTCGTGACCGTACCGTACACCATACACATGAACGACATCGCGTCGTTCACCTTCGAGGGTTGGAATCCAGCCGCCTACGAGCAGGCGCTCAAGGACGAGTTTGATCAACTCTACGAGGAGGGCGCTCATCGTCGGCGCATGATGGCGATCGGACTGCACGACCGCATCTCCGGCCATGCAAACCGCGTCCGCGTGCTCGATCGCTTCCTCACCTACGCACGCTCCAAGCCCGGCGTCTGGTTCGCGCGTAAGGACGAAATCGCCACTTGGGCGCTCGAGCGTCGCGGTATTACGCCTGTCTATGAACGAGGTGCGCCAACTGTCACCGGCCTGCCTGGCTCTGCGGCGTAGTAAGGATTTGCCATGTCGATCGAATTGAATGATAGCCGGGTGTTGGAGTTGGCGCATCGGGGGCGGCGTATCTGGTGCCAGGGTTGGTGCCAGCGACGGGTATTCGAGGGGAGTGGACTCGCACACCATTTAAATTAGTAAGTTGCTGATTCCATTAGGGGCCTGGGCGGGTTTTGATCCCGCCATTCGTAGGTTCGAATCCTGCCACCCCAGCCAAAACGCAAAAAGCCCGCCAACTGGCGGGCTTTCGCGTTTTTCGCGAGGCGGCAGGATAACGGCCGCGGTGCTCTGGTTGGCGGGCGGTGTTATCAGTCGCGCCGCATCGTGGTTGATCGCTTTGTGCCGCTGTTGGTATCAACGCACCGTGGCCGGCCCCGAAATCCTGCCACCCCAGCCAAATTCCTGTTCTCTCCTTTTCGCCCGGAGACAAGGACCTAGCGCTTGCGGAAGTCGGAGGCCTACAGTCCGTGCTACCACGCGTGACATGCGGTTGAAGTCGTCTGCGCATAACCGTTTCCACTGACGATTGAGGCGAGGCACACTGCGCGGCGAAGGCCACCTGCCCAAACGGCAGTAAGAACGCGGCCCGGAAGCAACTGCGCGCCGCGATCCTGGCCCGATCAGGGCAACGCTGCCGGATTGGCCAGGTATTCTGCCGACAGAGTCTGGAACTGCCCGCCATCGGTCGCTGGCGTCGTCTGGTTTTCAGCGCCTGCACCGAACACTACCCCTAGCCCTCCCACGGCAACCAGTTCGGACGGATGCTTCAGGAAGTAGTCAACCCGGTTGTCACGGTAGTGCCCCGCAATCCCTCCCGCCGTGGCCGAAGGTACGCCGAACGGCGTCTGCCACCACACGATCGGCAGCCCGCCGATTCCTGTGTGGAACGTGGACGCCATCGCGAAGTGGTCCTGGAAGTTCGGGTGCGTCTGGTTCGTCTCGTCCCAATACCAGCTTCCTTGCCCGCGCACGCAATCCGCCTGCGCCGTCGAGGGGCTCAGTGCAGCCTGTTCAGGACACCCGGCGTCACGGTCAAGTGTCTGCATCACGATGAAATCGCCCTGGGCGGTGCCGAGCTGGTTCATGAACGTGACCACCGAGGCCAGTGAAGGCCCGCCCCAGTCGGACGGCGGGAAGCCGATCGCCGCCTTCGGTGCGTACTTGCGGGCGAGCTTCATCAGGCAAGGCGCGAAACTGGTCAAGTTGGCCGACAAGCCTGCGCAGGCCGCGTCCGTCGACAGGACAGCCGGCACCTTGCTCGCATCCCCACCGTAGCTGCTATTAGTCACCGACTGTGCAAAGCCCCAGAAATCCGGTTCGACGTTAAGCAGCACCGGCTTGTCGAACTGGTTCATCAGGGTGAACAAGCTAGCGAGATCGGCCCAATACGACTGCATATAGGTCGTCGAGGCCAATGAGGTCAGGTCCGAAGTGTTGTCGGCTGAGAACTGGAACAGCGTGAACATGGGCACCGCGCCGACCGAATCGGCTTGCGACATCACGATGGTCGCGTAGGCCCCCGAAGGCGAGTTCCAGGTCGTCCATCCGCCCTGGGTGTCGATGCCGACCAGGTAGCGTTCAAAGAAATCCGGCTTCAGACCCTGCGTGTTGATCAAGGTGGTGTCCGAGCCTCCCGAGCCCAGCCCGACCAGCAAACGGTTGGGACGTCCCAGTCGCTTTGCGAGGGCGGCAGCGGGTCCGCTGGAGGCCGGAACCGCGGGGGTCGCCGGGGCCGATTGTGTCGATGTGGGACTCTCTCCGGCAGCATTTGCAGCAGTGACCTCGTAGTAGTAGGTCGTGCCGTTGACCACCGTCGTATCGGTGTAGCTCGCGGTAGAACTCGCCCCGATCTTGGTGCCTTGCGAACCCTGGCTCGTTGATCGATAAATGTTGTACGACGTCGATCCTGTCGCCGCCGTCCAGGTTACCGTCACTTGCCCGGTGCCGCTCACAGCATTCACGCCCGTCGGCGGCGCGGGCACCGTGTTGGGCATGACCGGTGTCACGCCCGTCGATTGAGCCGAGACCGGCCCCTCGCCAGCGGCATTGACCGCCGTGACCTCGTAGTAGTAGGTGACGCCATTGAGAGCGGTGGAGTCAACGTACGAAAGGGTCGAGCTTGCGCCCACTTTCGTGCCCTGCTGTCCCTGGCTGGTAGAGCGATAGATGTTGTACGAAGTTATCCCGGCTACGGTATTCCAGGTAACTGTTACTGCGTTGTTACCGGGTGTCGCCATCATCCCGGTCGGCATCGCCGGCGCCGGGGTGGAGCCCGACGGAGAGCCCGACGAAGAGCTCCCGCTGCCGCATGCTGCAAGCAGCATGATGAGCAAACCCGCCATCCACAATGAGAACACTCTCCAGCGGAACTGGGTCATCGCCAGCGCCGAAAGATGGTGTTGACGGATCAACACGGCTTGGCTCTGCTTCATCGAAGTCTCTCTGTAAGCGCTGTTATGTTAAGCTGTCTGCTGTTAGATCCTCCGTGCCCAGGAGAAGAGTCTTCCATGTCGCTGCCAAACGACGGCAAGCCGAGATCCGCCAAACCTCCAGGGTACTGGCAGAAAATGACTGCTCCATGATCGTGCATCCATGTCCGGATCGGGCGTCGGAGCTATCGCCGCTCCGCACCGCTGTCGGGCTTGACCGCCCTGGCCATGCTGCGGGAGTGCTCTTCTGTCAAATATAACTGTCCGTCCCGCCGGATCAACGTAACACGACGATCGCACTTGCACATAGAATCCATTGGAAAGTGTGCGTTTGATCATGCTCAGTCGTGATCATTTGACATCAGTCGTGAAGAGCTTTTCATCGCGCATATCAGTAGCCCAACTTGTCAGCGCTCTGTAGGAAAGGCCTTGAGTTGTTTCAGGAGGCGCTCGAGCGCGTCACTCTCGCTCGAAACCGTGGCCTCTTCGGGCCTCGAAAGTTGCGCGCGACATGGTCGTGGTCCAGCGATCGCGCATGGAGCGCGCCGCGCGGGTGGTCACTACTATCCCGGTTTTCGTGAGAATCAATTCATGGCATCGCTCAATGCTTATGCCGCATATGTCGCCGTGATCGAATGCGGCAGCCTCACCGCCGCTGCGCGTCGGCTGGGCCGCTCGCTGCAGGCGGTGAGCCGCCTGCTCGCGGACCTGGAGAAGGCGCTGGGCGTGCAGCTTGTCGCTCGCACGACGCGGAGCTGCCGACCCACCGCTGCCGGAGAGCGTTTCTACGAGCGCATCCGCACCGTGCTGGCCGACATCGACCTCGCGCGCAACGAGGTCGTGGCTTCCGCGGTAGAGATTGACGGCAGCCTGCGCATCGGCGCACCCAGCCAGTTCGGCGCGCGCCACTTGGTGCCGGCGCTGGCCGCCTTCATGGCGCGCTACCCGGCACTGAACGTCGAGTTGGTGCTGAGCGACCAGCTGGTCGACCTGCAGGCGGCGGGGCTGGATCTGGTTCTGCGTTTCGGCCACCTGGCCGACAGCACGCTGCGCCAGCACCGGCTCGGTACGGTGCGCCGGGTGATTTACGGCGCCCCCGGCTATTTCGCGCAGCACGGCCGCCCGCTCCATCCGCGCGACCTCCGCCGCCACGAATGTATCGTGCGCAGCGGTGTACGCGGCGCGGAAACCTGGCGCTTCCATGACAAACAGGGCGCGCTGGCGGTCAGGGTTAATGGCCGTTTTCGTTCCGACAGCATCGCCGCCTGCTGCGAGGCGGCGATCCAGGGCGCGGGTGTTGGCCGCGGCCTGCTCTATCAGGTGCGCGAAGCCATGAGCCAGGGGCGTCTGGAGGTGGTGCTGCAGGATTGGCCGCAGCCGCAGATCCCGTATCACCTACTGTGGCCCGCCACGACGCGGCTGCCAGTGCGCACTCGGACGCTGATCGACTTCCTTGTGGCGCGGCTGGGGGTAGAGCAGTTTTGACGCTTCTCGAATACGCCCAAACGCGCAATGCGACCCGCGTGATCGTTGGCACACCCAAGCGTCATGGCTGGCGTGCTTGGTTGCGCCCGTCAACGGCAACGCAGCTCATCCGACATGCGCGCGGATTCGACGTCACCGCGATCGCGCGTCCCGAGCGCCTTCAACCGCATCCTACGGCAGGCCTAAGAGGCAGAGGAGCATTCGCCGAAACTCCAACCGCGATCCGCTGGGATCGGTACGGGTGGGCGTTTGTGACTACTCTTGCGTGTACAGCCGTTGCCTTCGCATTGTATCCGCGGTTTGAGCTGTCCAATCTCGTGATGGTCTACCTGCTCGGTGTGACCGTGGCTGGATTGAGGTTCGGGCGGGGCCCATCGGTGATGACGGCCATCCTGAACGTCGCCGCATTCGACTTCTTCGGACCTCAAGGGGACATTCACCTGACTCCCCTCGAGTATCGTATCATCGAATGCCTGGCCCGCCAGGCAGGGATGGTGGTGCGGCAGCGCCAGCTCCTGCGTGAAGTCTGGGGGCCCGATCGCATGGATGACACGC
>Ga0157379_10000632_pt1 | contig 28339 bp, 45 predicted proteins | sample S25metaG_FD_121802 | JGI IMG/M metagenome (GOLD analysis project Ga0157379, IMG submission 121802) | Switchgrass rhizosphere microbial communities from Kellogg Biological Station, Michigan, USA - S2-5 metaG | ecosystem: Host-associated > Plants > Roots > Rhizosphere > Soil | place: USA... | reverse complement strand
TTCGAAGATGGTGAATGGCGTTTCGTTGCGCGGCAAGCGACGATCGTTGCCGTGCGGTAAGAGCTACAGTTCGATGCGTCACCGCTCCTGTCCTGGACGTGTCAAGACACGAGGTTGCACATGGACGTCTCTCGCGCACAGCCGCCGCTTGCCGCAGCTGCGGTCTCCTTGGTCGTCTGGGGCGCATGCGTGGCCGCGCTCCTCCCCCCGCTGAATGCCGACATCCTCGACTCGGTGCCGCTGACGGTTCTGCTGGGTCTGGCGATCGCCGCCAGTCTGGTGCTTCATCTCGTGTTCGTGGGCATTGCGGCGCGTCGTCTCGGAAGGTCGTCGGCGACGTGGGTGGCGCTCGCGCTCGTGACCTTTCCCATCGGCTCGATCGTCGGCCTTGTTCTGGTCGAATGGTTCGGCCAGGAACGCGTCCGCGCGAACGCTGACGGCGTGACCTGATCCCTTCCTCGAGCGTTCGCCTGCAGAGGCTTCGATCCTTCGGCCGCCGCTCGTCTCGACGCCGGGGCGCCATGCCAGCGCTGAGGCCGTGTTCCGACATGCTCTATAGCCAAGGCGTCGCCCCCTTCTACGACCTTTTCGGCAACCCGGACGAACCGCCCGACGAGGCGGCGAGTTTCGTCGCGTCGTTCGCCGCTGCCGGAGCGTCGGTTCTGGACATCGGTGCCGGCACGGGAACCATGGCGATTGCGCTGGCAGAAGCGGGCTTTCGAGTGACGGCGCTCGAACCCGACCCCGAGATGTTCGGCGCGCTGCTGGTGCGGCTGTCACGCCTGCATGGCGTCAGCGCAAGCCTGACGCCTGTCCCCAGGGGTGCCGGTTTCCCGCTCGGGGCTCGGTACGACATCGCAAATTGCTCGTCCGTGCTGCACCTCCTCGACGCTGGCGGCCAGGACGCCCTCGTCGGCTACGCGGCATCGGCGATCACCGGATCCGGCCGGGTCGTGCTCGAGATTCCCGTCGTGTCACAGCTGCGCGAGCCGAAGCCATGGACTCTGGTCGGCACCAGACAGCTCGGCAGGCTCCGCGTGGACCATCACTCCGCGATGGAGCGAGTCGACGGGGACAGCTGGCAAACGCACTGGCGCTTCGTCGCTTCCCTTGACGGGGAACGCGTTCATGCGATCGAACGAACGTTCAACTGGGCGCCCCTCTCCCACGACCGAACCGCTGCGCTGCTGACGGCCTGCGGGCTCGAGCTGCGCGAGGAATTCGCGGGATACGACCGCGCGCCATACGTGCAAGGCCAGAGCAAGGTTCGGCTCGTCGTTGCAGCGACCGCCTGATCCACGCGGCTACCGACGCGCGACGGTCGGCAGCCGCGACCGTGGGCCAGCCTCGCGCCATCCGATGCATCTTGCGGTTGAAGCGAGACGGCGACGCTTCCGTCGAGCAGGCTTCTCTGGCAAGCTGCGCTGCTGCGGCCGCCGCCGTTCTCCAGATCGGACGGCTCACCACTGGCCGACGGCGGTTCGAATGAAACGTGCGCTCCAGGCGACCATTGCAGTGCTGAGTCTGTTGCCGCTGGCGTTCGGTGCGTTCGGCTTGCTGATGGGCGCGGGAATGTACATCCGCCCCGAGCTGGCGTCGCCGAAGCTCGACAGCCAGTTTCGGTTCATGTCCGGTTGGGACGTCGGCCTTGCCCTCGTCAGCTGGTACCTGATTGCCAACATCGAGCGCCATGTCGGCCTGTTCAGACTCGTTTGTCTTGCGGTCTTCCTCGGAGGTCTCGGTCGCATCGCCGCCTGGACCGCCACCGGGTCGCCGGGCCCGGCGTTCGTTGTCGTCACGGTCGTCGAGTTGCTCGTCCCGCTGCTGATCCCTTGGCAGTCGTATGTTGCACGCACCGCCGCCGCGTGACTCTTCCGTCGCGCCCTGCCGCCTTCGATCGGCTGCGCTTGGTGAGGTCGCGCTGTGCTTGATCTTCTGCTGCTCGGTCCCTGCGCACTCGGCGGGACGCCGATCGGCCTGACTGCTGCTTTCGGCATTCACAAGCTCGCTCCCGCGGACCCCAGCGCGCTGTACGTCGAAGCCGGCCTCGTCGCGCTCGGCTTCGCTGAAGCAAACATCCGGCCCCTGCACCTCAAGGAGCATGCATGACCGCAACGCCGCTGTACCGCACCGCCGCCGTCGTCCTTGTGCTCTTCGCGGCGGGCCACACCGCCGGGTTTCTGACGTTCCGGCCATCGTCGCCCCAAGGCCTGGCGGTCTGGGAATCGATGAACTCCGTGCACTTCGAGTTCGCAGGTTCGACGTACTCGTATGCGGGTTTCTATACCGGCTTCGGCCTCACGGTCACGGCCTACATGCTGTTTTCCGCCTTCCTGGCGTGGCAGCTCGGCTCCCTGGCGGCAAGGCAGCCGCGGGCGATCGGTGCGCTGGCGTGGGGCTTCGCAGCCGTGCAGCTCGCCTGCCTCGTTCTGAGCGTGCTCTACTTCTTTCTCGTCCCGATCCTGTTCTCGGTCGCAGTCGTTGTCTGCCTGCTCTGGGCGGCCTGGCTCCTTCGCAACGCCGGGGCCTGACCGGCCATCGAGCCGACCGCCGTCCCGAGCGGCGCTTGTCTTCGGCTGTCGCCCGTGTCAATCTCGGGCGGCACATGAACATCGTCGGACCGGCTCTCGAGCGTGAACAGGAGATCGAAGACATCCTCCGTTCACTGCCGCGCTGGTTCGGCATCGAGAAGGCGCTGCTCATGTACGTCGCGGACAGCACCACCAGGCCGACCTTCGCCGCCGAGGTGAACGGCCGGCTGGCCGGGTTCATCACGCTGACGCGGCACTTTCCGCAATCGTGGGAGGTCCACTGCATCGCGGTGGCGGCTCAGCACCGCAATGCAGGCATCGGATCGGCCTTGTTGGCGCACGCGGAGCAGTTCGTACGAGGTCAGGGCGCCAGGGTCCTGCAGGTCAAGACGGTCGCCGACACTTCACCGAGCCCGGAGTACGCGGAAACGCGCAAGTTCTACGAGGCCAGGTCCTTCACTGCGCTGGAGATCTTTCCCGAGTTGTGGAACGCTCGCAATCCGGCGCTCCAGCTGGTCAAGCTGCTGGCGTGACCGTCGGGGCAACCGCATCGGAGGCAGCCATGGGATTGCAGGAAGCCGTCCGCACTTGCTTCGCCAAGTACTTCGACTTCGAGGGCGAGGCGTCGCGACCGGAGTTCTGGTGGTTCTTCCTGTTCGTCGGGGTCGTCAATTTCGTGTTGGCCATCGTCAGCCACACGCTGAGCGGTGTGTTCGGTCTCGTGATCTTCGTGCCGCTTCTCGCCGTCACCGTCCGCCGGCTGCACGACGCGAACCGGAGCGGCTGGTGGCTGCTCAGCTGGTTCGTGCCGATCGTCGGCTGGATCGTCCTCGTCTTCCTGCTGGTGCAGGAAGGGGACCGACCGCACTCGCTCGAAGGCACGGCCGGCTAGATGTCGTCTGAACGTTTCCTCGAGCGGACCAGTTGATGCTGGACATGCGTGTCGTTCGCCCTGTCGTTCTGGTCTCGGCGCTGATCGCGTGGCACGCCGCCATGTCCGCCAGCGCCGTGTACCAGTGGGAAGACGAGAAGGGCCAGGTCCACTTCTCGGACACCGTTCCGGACAAGTACAAGCGCGCGGCCCGGCGCATCGATACCGGCAGAGCCGACATTGCGCCCGAACAGGTCCGGGCCGCGCAAGCACAGGCGGACGCGCTCAAGGCGCGCGCTGCCGGGGCGCCTTCGAGCAGCCCGCCCGCCTCGTCGCGCCAGCTCCGCGCCTCGACTCTCCCGTCAGCGGCCGCGGTGGGCAGGCCTCCTGCAAATCTCGACGACTGCGCGGCATGGCGAAGCGCGTTCCTCGCGAGCCGGGACTGCTATGCGGGCTACCAGACCAACCGCGGTCCGCTGAAGGCGGGAGCTTACGAAGCGTGCGGTCCGGAGATCGCGAATCCGGAGCCCAGGTGCGGCCCCGAGAAATGATTGCGGAGACGGGTCCCGACGGCGCTCGCGGTCCCGTCAGGACCTGCAGGAGATTCGCTTGAAGACTTCGCTCAGACCCGGCATCGCGTACGAGCACAGGTTTGTCGTTCCCGCCTCGAAGACGGTCCCCGCCCTCTATCCCGAAGCCGAAGAGTTCCTGGCCATGCCCGAAGTGTTCGCAACCGGCTTTTTGGTGGGCTTCCTGGAGTGGGCCTGCGTCAAGGCCGTCAACCCGCACCTGGATTGGCCGGTGGAGCAGACCGTCGGCACCCGCATCAACGTGAGCCACTCCGCGGCCACGCCGCCGGGCATGGAGGTCGTGGCGAACGTCGAGCTGATCGCGGTGAACGGAAGATCGCTGGTGTTCGCGGTGCGTGCGCACGACGCCGTCGACGTCATCTCGGAAGGGCAGCATGAGCGGTACGTCATCGTCAAGGAACGCTTCGATGCCCGGGTGCTGGCAAAGCGCGGCGGCGGCTGACCTTCGCGGGCCGCTTTGCGCCGCCATCGAGCCGCTCGCATCGCATCGAGATGCGATCGTCGAGCTGTCGTCGTGGTTCGAGCAGGAATGGCCGGAGTGGTACGGGCCTGCGGGCAGAGCGAGCGCGCGCGACGACCTTTGCGCCTATGCGGCCGGAGGTCCCGGGCTTCCGTTCGGCGTCGTCGCGTTGCTCGGCGACGAGGTCTGCGGTGTCGCCGCTCTCCGGGCGGAGTCCATCGCGAGCCACCGGCACCTCGCGCCCTGGGCGACGGCCTTGCTGGTCAAGACCTCCCGGCGCCGGCGGGGCATCGGTTCATTGCTCCTCGAAGCGCTCGAGCGAGAAGCAAAGGCGCGGCGGTTCGCTGAAATTCACTGCGCCACCGCCAGTGCAGAATCGCTGCTGCTGCGACGGAACTGGCTCTTGCACGAGCGCATCGCTCTCGATGGCAGCGCGCTCGGCGTGTATCGCAAAGCGCTCTAGCCGGTCCCGTGCTGCACCTCGGCGTCGAGGCACTTGCCTGCGGTCGCCTTTGCTGTCCGACGTCGGGCCTTGCAGGTTGCTTCACTTTCGCGCACTCACCGCCGAGGACCAGGACAAGCTCTGGCACTGGCTTCACATCGCACTCTGGGATCCGCCTCCTGCGGGCCCTCGCCCCGTCGAGGTCCTGCAGACCGCCGGCGTCCGCATCTACGCCGAAGGCTGGGGCCGCGCAACCGACGTCGGCGTCGTCGCCCAGGTCGACGGGCAGGATGCCGGTGCTTGCTGGCTGCGCTTGCTTCCGGTCGGCGTCGGTCTGGCGTCGGTGGATGCCGAAACGCCGCAGCTCGGAATCGCGCTCGACCAGGCGTTTCAACGCCAGGGCCACGGCCGGCTCCTCATGCGCGAAGCCCTGCGCGCCGCGTGGCTCGCCGGCTACCGGCAGGTTTCCCTGACCGTGCACCCGGAGAACCCGGCACGCTTCATGTACGAGCGCTGCGGCTTTCGCAAGGTGGGTGTGCGGAGCACCTTCCATCTCATGCTCGCGAGCGCCGGCTAGCGTGCGCCACGGCTTCCGGCTCGGCCGGCGGGCGTCTGGGTCGGGCATCGAGAGCGCCCGTCGACCTCCGCTTCTCAGTCCCGCGGGCTTGCTGCACACTGGCGCGAATCGGCGACAACCCCCGGAGTTGCGATGTCGCAAGCCACGGCCCCGATGGCGATCGAAGCTGCCAGCGTGTCACCTCGCGAGAAGGTGACGAACTATCCGGAGCCGTTCGCCTCGCGGATGCAAGGCCGTCAGAAGCGTCAGCTCGGCGAGTTCTTCGGACTCCAGAACTTCGGCGTCAATCTCACCCGCCTGGCCCCGGGCACGAGCTCTTCCCTTCGCCACGCGCACACGAAGCAGGACGAGTTCGTCTACATCGTGAAAGGACAGCCGACGCTGCACACCGACGACGGTCGTCTTCGGCTCTCTCCGGGCATGTGCGCGGGCTTCAGAGCCGGCAGCGGGAACGCCCACACCCTGCAGAACGAGACCGCCGACGAGGTGCTGTTCCTCGAGATCGGAGACCGGATGCCAGGCGACGAGGTGGACTACCCCGATGACGACCTGCAGGTCGTGCGCGTCGACGGCAAGGGCCACTATGCGCACAAGGACGGAAGGCTTTACTGAGCTCGTACAGATGGTGATGCCGGTTGCGCAGTGAACGTCGCCGCGAGGTCAGCGATGCCAACCCAGGACGAGCCGATCGCCCAGCGCCTGCGGGAAGCGCTCGCGTCGTCGAGCGAGCCGGAAACGACGATCCTCACGGAGAAGCGCCGCTGATCGCAAGCGTTCGGCGCCGAACACAGCGAAGGTCTCGACCGTGTTTTCGCACGTCTTCGTCGGTGTGAGCGACTTCGATCGGGCCCTGAGCTTCTACGACCCGCTCATGGCCGCCCTCGGCATCGAGCGTCGGTTTTGCGAGCGCAGTCGCCGCTGGGCCGGATGGCAGACGACGGGTGGTCCGCGGCCGCTCTTTCTCGTCGGCACGCCCTACGACGGGCAGCCTCATGCGCCGGGAAACGGCCAGATGGTGGCGTTTCTGGCCGCCAGTCGCGGCACCGTTCGAGCGGTGTACGACATCGCGCTCGCGAACGGTGGCACGTCGGAGGGCGAACCGGGGCTCAGACCGGAGTACCACGCCGACTACTACGGCGCCTACTTTCGCGACCCGGACGGCAACAAGCTCTGCGTTGCCTGCCATGTCGCGGAGGTGGAGTCGAATGCGAACGATGCCTGACCGCGACCGACCGGCTGCGGCAACCCACGGACCCGTCGTTCGCCGGGCAGACGCGCAGGTTCGGATCGGGCGACACAATGACGCGATGCCGCTGCTGTTCGTCTATGGATCGCTGAAGCAAGGCTTCCCCAACGAGCACGTCAACACCGGCCGTCGCGTCGCCGGGCGCTACCGCACCGGCGAACGGTACCCGATGTACCTGCTGGGCCCGGGCGAAGTGCCGTGTCTCGTCGCGCCGCCCGGCGCCGGGCACCAGGTGATCGGCGAGCTGTACGAGGTCAACGACGACGACCTGCGCCGCATGGACCGGCTGGAACGGATCGGCGAGCCGCAAGGCTACGAACGCGTCGAAGTCGCCGTCGAGCGCTTCGACACCCCGGCCGTCGCACGGCTGCGCGCCCTGGTCTACGTGAAGCAGGACCGCGCCATCGCGGCGACGACGCAGCGGATCGGTCCGTTGCCGGAATACCAGCAGGAGCACGCCGCACGCTTCCACTGGCGCGGTGCGTCCGAGCCCGCTCCCGAAGAGACCGAATGAATCGCGCGATCGCCGACATCCTCGCGTTGCACGCCGCCGGAAACGTCGCCTGAGCGCAAGCCCGACGACTCCGGATCACGCGCCCGTGGAGCTGCGCACCGAACTGACCTCCTGCGTTCTCCGGCCGTGGACGCCGGCCGACAAGCCGGATCTCGTCCGCTTCGCCGACAACCGGAAGGTCTGGCGCAATCTTCTCGACTCCTTCCCGCATCCCTACACGGCCGCCGACGTCGACTCCTGGATCGCGCACGCGAACGCACCCGGCGCCAGCCACTTCGCCATCGTGGTGGGCGGCCAGGCCGTCGGAGGCATCGGTGCCATCGCGCAAGGCGGGCTGGCGCGCAAGACCGCGCAGTTCGGCTACTGGCTTGCCGAACACGCCTGGGGCAAAGGCATCGCGACCGCGGCGGCCCGTGCGATGGCACCGTTCGCCTTCACCGCGCTTGCGGTGGAGCGGCTCGAGGCGGCGGTCTTCGCGTGGAACCCGGCTTCGATGCGGGTGCTGGAAAAGTCCGGGTTCACCCGGGAGGGCCTGCACCGCAGCAGCGTCTACAAGGACGGGCAGCTGATCGACAGCGTCATGTATGCCAGACTGCGCGTCGCCGCAGCACCCGCACCGCCGGAACACGCCATGTTCGATCACGTCGTCTTCGGAGTCAGCGACTATGCAGCGAGCAAGGCGTTCTTCCTCAAGGCGCTCGAGCCGCTCGGCGTGACGATCGTCCAGGAGGGGCCGCTCGGTCTCGAGATCAGCGCAGACGGCAAGTCGTCGTTGTGCATCGGACCGACCGACGAGAAGCCGGCGCACCTCCACCTGGCGTTCGTGGCCAGGAATCGCCGGCAGGTGGAGGACTTCCATCGCTCGGCCCTGGCGGCGGGCGGCAAGGACAACGGCGCGCCCGGACTGCGGCCGCGCTACCACGCGAACTACTACGCTGCATTCGTGATCGGTCCGGACGGCCACAACATCGAAGTCGTCTGCCACAAGCCCGAGGGCTGATGGCGTGACCGCCTCGCACGTTCAACGTCGCCCGGCACATGACCCTGTCTGAGAGCGCAAACCCGATGGACATCCACCGCATCCAGGTCGGCCAGCTCGGCATCGACTACATCGTCGACGGCTCGGCCACGAAGAGTCTCGGCATGTTCGAGCTCACCGTTCCGCCCGGCTCGAACGTTCCGCCGCCGCACAGCCACTCGAACAACGAAGAATGCGTCTACGTGCTGGCCGGCACCCTTCGCTACTCGGTCGCCGGCGAGACGCGCGATCTGAAGGCGGGCCAGACGATGAGCACGCCGCGAGGGTCGGTGCACGCGTTCTCGAATCCGTTCGCGGAGACCGCGCGCGCGCTGATCGTGATGTCGCCGGACATCGGCGCCCAGTACTTCAGAGACGTCGCCGCCGCCGTCGACTCGGGCGGAGCGCCGGACAAGGCGGCGCTGCTGGCCGTGATGGCTCGGTACGGTCTCGTTCCGGCCGCAGCCAAAGGCGTCTAGTCGCGCACGATGGCGCCCTACCTCGGTCAATGCCTGTGCGGCAACGTCCGCTACCGCGTCGATCGAGAGCCGCTGACGGTCTATGCCTGCCACTGCACGGAGTGCCAGAGGCGCACCGGCAGCGCGTTCGCGGTCTCGATGATCGTCCGACCGGACGACCTGCAGCTCCTCGCCGGCGAGACGACGGCCTACTTCGCGAAGCTTCCCGACGGCCGCACCAAGTCGGGCCGGATGTGTGCGGCGTGCGGCACGCGGCTGTGGGGCACGCCGACCAAGCGCCCGGACATCCGCATCGTCCAGCCCGGGACGCTCGAGCAGCCGCATGGTCTCGCCCCTGCGCTGCACCAGTGGGTCAGCGAGGCGCAGCCGTGGCTCGCGCTGCCGCCCGGCGTGCCAGCCTTCGACCGCGAGCCTGCCGACGCGCGCGACTACGTCCGGCTGTGGCAGCAGCGGCCGGGAGAGCGCGATGGATGAAGACGCATGGGGCGTGGTCGTCCTCGCCTGCCTGCTCGCCGCATCGCTCGGCAGCCTGGCGATCCATCGCCGCTTTGCGTCGCAGCGCAGGGATGACGAGACGATCAACGTCGTGCGGCTGACCGCGAACGTCTTCGTCGTCATGACCTCGCTCGTCCTCGGCCTCCTGATCAACTCCGCCAAGGGCACGCTCGATTCGGTCGATCGCAACCTCCATGCCTTCGCGGCCGACCTGATCATGCTCGACCGGTGGCTGCAGCACTACGGGAGCGACGCCGACGGCGCGCGCCGGCACCTGATCGCGTACGCGCGGCACGCCGGACGCATGCTCCACGACTACCAGGGGACGGCGTCGGATCGCGAAGGAGAGAAGCTTCTCAACGACGTCGGCGCGAGCATCAACGCGTTGAAGCCGCACGACGCGGAGCAACGCGCGATGCTGCAGAACGCGCAACAGCAGTTCGTCAAGTTGTCCGAGCTGCGCTGGCTCATCGTCGGCACGACGCGGGGAACGATTCCGGCGCCGCTGGTCGCGCTGGTGGTCGCCTGCCTGATGCTCGTCTTCGCAAGCTATGCGTGGCGTGCGCCGGGCAGCGCGGTCGTGATCGCGAGCTTCGTCGCGGCGTCGCTGCTGCTGACTGCCGCCATCGTCCTCATTCTCGACATGGACAGGCCCTTCACCGGCCCGGTGCGGGTGTCGGCCGATCCGGTGCTGCGAGCGGCTGCGGAGATGCTGCCGTGACCCGCGCCGCTGACTTGCGATTGCGGCGCCCGGTCTGACGCAGAGCGCGAGACGGGCGAGTTGCGCGGGGAGACACGCACATGGCGAGGATCGAACAGCGTCTGCAGGCACTCGGCCTCGTCCTGCCGGCTCCGTTGCAGCTGCCGGCGGGCGCTGCGCTGCCCTTCCCGTGGATTCGCGTCGTCGGATCGAGGGCGCTCATCTCGGGCCACGGACCGACGAACGTCGACGGTTCGCTCGCGCAGCCGCTCGGCAAGCTCGGCGCCGAGGTCACGATCGAGCAGGGCTACGCCGCGGCCCGGTCGACCGGCCTCGCGATCCTCGCCAGCCTGAAGCGCGAGCTCGGCGATCTCGATCGCATCGCCCACTGGGTGCGCGTGTTCGGCATGGTCAACTCGGCAGCGGGCTTCCATCGGCAGCCGGCGGTGATCAACGGCTTCACCGACCTGATCGTCGAGGTCTTCGGTCCGGACGTGGGGGCGCACGCCCGCAGCGCCGTGGGCTTGGCCGCGCTGCCGTTCGACATTCCGGTGGAGATCGAGGCCGAGGTCGCGCTGGGCGAGGCCTGAGCAGACCGCGAGCGGCGGGCCGGCGCCGACGCACAATCCGGCGCATGACCGCCACTGCCCTCGAAGGGTTCATCGCCGAAGCCGCCGCGCGCAGCCGCCAGCAGCCCGATCCGGCCGATTGCGTCCTCGCGCTCGCGCCGCTGATGCTCGACCTGATCGACCAGGCGGGCACGTTCCTCGAGCCCGGACATTACCGCAGCAGCGTCTCGGGCTACACCCGCAACCTCGTCTTCAACGCCGCCGACGCGAGCCTTTCGCTCTACGCGATCGTCTGGCTCCCCGGTCAGTGGACGCCGGTGCACGACCACGGCAGCTGGGGAGTCGTCGGCGTCGTCGAAGGCGTGCTCGAAGAGCGCAGCTACGTGCGCCTGTCGCCCGATCGCGGCGCCGACAGCGACATCGATCTGGCGCGCGGCGGCGTGATCCTGCTGCGACAGGGCGCGGTGACGAGCTTCGTTCCCAACCCCGACCACATCCACGTCACCGGCGTCCCGGCGGAGCGTTCGCGCGCGGTCAGCCTGCACCTCTACGGACGGACGATGAGCGACTTCAACATCTACGACGTCGATGCGCGCACGCGCCGGCGGATCGCCGTCGCCCACAACGAAAGCTAGGTTCTGCACCGATGTCCTTCCTCGCCTTCCTCGCCTTCCTCGCCGCAGCCGTCGTGCTCGCGGTGACTCCCGGACCCGGCATCGCCTACGTCGTCGCACGGACGGTCGCCGGCGGCCGTGCAGAGGGACTGGCGTCGTGCTTCGGCACCGGAGTGGGCGGGATGCTCCATGTCGTCGCCGCGTCGACCGGGCTGTCGCTCGTCGTCGCGCAGTCGGCCGCCGCGTTCACGATCGTCAAGATGGTCGGTGCCGTCTACCTCGTCTACCTCGGCGTCCGCCTGCTCCTACAGAAGGGCGGCGACGCGGAGTCGCCTGCGGTGACCGCGCAGGGGCCGCGGCGGGCGCTGCTCGAAGGCATCGTCGTCGAAGTCCTCAACGTCAAGACCGCCTTGTTCTTCCTCGCCTTCCTGCCCCAGTTCGTCGGCACGTCGGAGCCGGTCGTCGCGCAGCTCGTGCTGCTCGGCACGGTTTGCGTCGCGCTGAACACGCTGGCCGACGTCGTCGCCGTGCTGTGGTCCGCCCGGCTGCTCGCCTCGCACGCCGCACGCGCCGCGCGAGAGCGGCTCCTCAGGCGCGCGTCGGGCGCGACCATGGTCGCGCTCGGGACCTTCCTCGCGCTCTCGGAGCGCGAGCGCTGACGGTCGCGCCGGCCCGCGGACAACGCTGCCCATGGCGCGCTACGTCGCGTTCCTGCGCGGGGTCAGTCCCATGAACCTGCGCATGCCGGCGCTGCAGGCGTGTTTCGAGGCGGCGGGCTTCGCCAACGTGCGCACGCTCCTGTCGAGCGGCAACGTCGCCTTCGACGCCCGCGCATCGTCTCCCGCCACGCTCGAGCGCCGCGCCGAGAAGGCGATGCAAGCCGAGCTCGGCCACGCCTTTCGCACGATCGTCCGATCGAGCGAGCACCTGCAGCGCTTCCTCGACGCGGAGCCGTTCGCGAGGTTCGGCGTGCCGCCGCACGCGAAGAGGGTCGTCACCTTCCTGCGCGGCCCCGCGGCGCTCGAGCTCGCGCTGCCGATCGAGCGCGACGGCGCGACCATCCTCGCCTGCCGAGGCAGCGAAGTGCTCTCCGCCTACGTCCCCGGCCCGAAGGGGCCGGTGTTCATGGTCCTGCTCGAGCGGACGTTCGGCACCGAGATCACGACGCGCACCCTCGAGACGGTGCGCCGGTGCGCGTCGGCCTGAGCGAGTCGACGCCGCTGGTGGCGGCAGCCGCCCGTCCGCGAGCGCGCCGATCCGCAACGCCAAGCCCTATCCTTCGCGCGTGCAGCGCTATTACGCCGACCGCGCGCCCGAGTACGACAGCATCTATGCGAAGCCGGAGCGGCAGGCCGACCTGCGCGCGATCGAAGCCTGGCTCGCGGCGACCTTGCGCGGCTGCACGGTGCTCGAGATCGCGTGCGGGACCGGCCACTGGACGCAGTTCATCGCGCCGGTCGCAGCCGGCGTGGTCGCGCTCGATGCGGCGCCGGAGACGATCCGCATCGCTGAATCGCGGGTCCCGCCAGGCAAGGTCGAGTTCGTCGTCGGCGATGCCTACGCGCTTCCCGAATTCGATCGTGGCTTCACCGGCGGCTTCGCCGGCTTCTGGCTCTCGCACGTCCCGAGGACGCGCGTGCGAACGTTCCTGCGCGGCTTCCATGCCCGGCTCGCGTCGGGAGCGAAGGTCGTCCTGCTCGACAACCGTTTCGTCGAGGGCAGCAGCACGCCGATCAGCGAGCGCGACGACGACGGCAACACGTACCAGACGCGCAGCCTTCGCGACGGCTCGACGCATCGCGTCCTGAAGAACTTCCCGAGCGAAGGCGAGCTTCGGGCCGCGACCGAAGGCCTTTGCCGCGGGCTCGTCTACCGCACCTGGCAGCACTACTGGGCGGTCGAGTACGCGGCCATCGCCGACTGAACTGCCGGCGATCGAGGAGGAGACGATGGAGCCGAACCCCTATGCGCCGCCCCGGGCCTCCGTGGCCGATGTCGCCGACGGCAAGGTCGCCCCGGCGTTGTGGAACCCGAACGCAGCGGCGAGCTGGAGCCTCCTGCTGAGCCCTGCGTTCGGCGCGATCCTGCATTTGAAGAACTGGCAGCGCCTCGGCGAGCCCGGCAAGGCGGCGACGTCCAGGATCTGGGCCATCGTCACCGTCGCGCTGCTGGCCGTCGTGATCGTCGCTTCGGTCCTGCTGCCGGAAGCGAAGGCGCTCGACGCCGTCTCGCGCGTCGTCGGGCTCGCGCTCCTCCTCGGCTGGTACTTCTCGATCGGCCGTTCGCAGGCGGCGTACGTGCACGCGCGATACGGCAAGGGCTATCCGCGCCGCGGCTGGACCAAGCCGCTGCTGCTCGCGCTGCTCGCGTTCATCGCGTTCATCGGCCTGGCGATCGGCATCGCGCTGGTCGTGGCGCCCGCCGTTGACTGACGCTGCTCGCGAGGAGCGGCGCTCGCGGGCGCTGCACAATCGCGCACAGGCAGCGCTGCGTCGCGGCACGCCGCCTTGTTTGCAACCACGAAAGAGAGCATGGCCGCCGCCGAGGTCACCGCTGCCGGATCCACCGCGGATCGCGAGTTCGTCCACTCGCGGCTGATCGACGCGCCGACGCGGCGCGTCTTCGCGGCGTTCGCCGATCCGTCGCGCCTCGCGCGGTGGTGGGGCCCGGACGGGTTCACGAGCACGTTCGACGTCTTCGAGCTTCGTCCCGGCGGCCGCTGGATCTTCGTCATGCACGGCCCTGACGGCACCGACCACCCGAACGAGAGCGTCTTCGTCGAAGTCGACGCGCCGCGGCGGATCGTCCTCGAGCATCTCTCCGCGAGCCACCACTTCGTCCTCGCGATCGCCTTCGAGGCGCGCGGCGAGCAGACGCTGGTCGGCTGGCGGCAGCGGTTCGACAGCGCCGAGCATCGCCAGCGGATCGCGGCGGTCGTCGCCGAGGCGAACGAGCAGAACCTCGGCCGCCTCGCCGCCGAGGTCGCCCGCGTCGGCTAGCGCGCTGGGGGCGTCGCGCCGAACGCCCTCCCATCGCCGCCGAGCACGCGGACCTCATGCACGACGCCACGATGACGACAACCCCGACAGGAGAACTCCGATGATCACCACCATCACCAGCTTCCGCCTGCCGAAGCCGCTCAGCCGCGACGAGGCGCGCGCGATCTTCCTGAGCACGGCGCCGAGGTACCGCGACGTCCCCGGCCTCGTCCGCAAGTGCTACGTGCTCGCGGAAGACGGCAGCACGGCGGGCGGCATCTATCTCTGGAAGTCGCGTGCCGACGCCGACGCGATGTACACCGAGAGCTGGCGCGCCGTCGTGCGCGAGAAGTACGGCGCCGAGCCGTCGGTCACGTACTTCGAGACGCCGGTCGTCGTCGACAACGTCAGCGACGAGATCGTCGCCGGCTAGCGACTCGACATCGCAGGCGAGCGCGCCGGCGCGATCTACGCGATGATCGCGCCCGTCGACGGCTGCCCGCTGCGATGCGCTCGCGTCGACGGAGATGGTGCAATGAAGCGCGCGACCCGAATGCATGCCGGCACGCTGGTGCTCGTCGTCGCGGCGCTGCTCGCGTCGGCCGCAGCGGCGACCGCGATCCGCGACGGCGGCATGGTGCCGATCGGCGCGCGGCGGCCGTGAGCGCGGCGATGGCAGCGGTCTTTCGGGGCAGATTCACCGCCGAGATCGACGGCCCGTTCGTCGTCTTCATCATCGGCATGCGGATCAACCGCTGGTGGGCGCTGCACAAGTGGCTGCCGGTCGCCTTCGCCATGCCGCGCATGCTCAAGCAGCTCGAAGAGGAGCGCGAGCGCGGCCTGCTGCACGCCGCGCCGTTCCTCTACTGGCCCGGCGCCGCGATCGTCCAGTACTGGCGCTCGTTCGAGCAGCTCGAGCGGTTCGCGCGCGACCCGACGGCCAGCCATCTCGAGTCCTGGAGGCACTTCAACCGCGCGGTCGGGGCGGGCGGCAGCGTCGGCATCTGGCACGAGACGTATGTCGTTCCCGCCGGCCAGTACGAGTGCGTGTACGGCAACATGCCGAGGTTCGGCCTCGCCGTCGCGGGAGGGCACGTCCCCGCGGTCGGAGCGAAGGAGACCGCGAAGCGGCGCCTGGGCCTGAAGGGCGAGCCGGCGGTGGCCTCGTACGAGAACCCTTCCGACGCGTAGCACCATGGCGATCGCGATGTTCGCGATCAAGACGCACCTCGCCGACAAGCGCGCCGTGCGCTCGGCGTTCGCCGGGCAGAAGACGATGTACGGCGGCAAGCGGATCGCCGCCGGCGACGCGATCTTCGTCTTCGCGAGCGAGAACTCGGGCGGCGCCGGCCTCGCGGCCAAGGGCGTCGTCCGCGCGGTCGCGCAGGTGCCGAGGAAGCAAGGCGTCGAGCGGCAGACGCCGCGCGTCAGTGTCGTCGTCGAGCGCACCGCGGTCGCCCGGCGTCCGCTCGGCAGGCGCGAGCTGCGGGGCTTCTGCGACTGGGACGACGGCCGTCCCGAGACCGAGCTGAACTTCAAGCTCTACCGCCAGGCGACGGACAAGATCGTCGGCATTTCGGCCGACACGGCGCGCTTCCTCGATGGCTTCTTCTAGCGCACTGCTGCTCGCCGACGCGGTCCTCCTCGTCCACTTCGGCGTCGTCGTCTTCATCGTCGGCGGGCTCGCGTTCATCGTCGCGGGCAGCGTGCGCAACTGGCGGCTCGCCGGGAGCTTCTGGTTCCGTGCCGCGCACCTCGCGGCGATCGCCTTCGTCGCCGCCCAGGCGTGGCTCGGTCAGGCGTGCCCGCTGACGACGCTCGAGTCGTGGCTGCGGACGAAGGGCGGCGCGACACCGTACCAGCAGAGCTTCGTCGGGCACTGGCTGCAGCGGATCCTCTTCTACGACGCGCCGGCCTGGCTCTTCGTGCTCGCCTACACGCTGTTCGCGCTCGCGGTTGCATGGGCGTGGCGGCGCTACCCGCCGCGGTCTTCGAGCGGACGGAGGCTGGCGTCGTGAACTTCCGCGCCATCGGCGACCGAGCTGCAGCGACCGGACGCCGAACGAGCGCCCGGCGACGCCGGATCGCCATGGCGAGGACGAGCGCATCCCCTAGTGCCCGCGGCGGCGCGGCGGTGGTAGCTTGCCGCGTCTCTTTCCACCACCGCAGCCACGATGAACGCTTCGCTTCGCTTCGCCGCCGCTGCCGCGCTGTGCGCGACGCTCGCCTCGCCCGCCGTCGCGCAGACCGTCAAGATCACTCCGCTCGGCGGCTTCGACGGCGAGTTCTGCGCGCAGGACCGCGCGCTCGTCTTCGAGGATCCGAACGGCACGCGCCTGCTCTTCGACCCGGGGCGCTCGGTCGTCGGCGCCGGCGACGCTCGGCTCGGCAAGATCGACGTCGTCCTCGTCAGCCACACGCACGGCGACCACCTCGGCAACGCGCACACCAAGGCGGTCGGCGCAGGCACCTGCGCGGCGCCCGACTTCTCGGTCTCCGACATCCCGAACGGCAACGCCGTCAACATCGCGATCGCCAAGAAGGCGAAGATCGTGACGGGATCCGACATGCCGGCCTTCTTCGCCGCCAAGCTGCGGGCCAACGGCGGCAACCCGGCCGACTCGATGCTTGCCCGCTTCGGCGGCAGCGTGACCGTGGGCGGCGTGCGCATCGCCACCGTCACGGCGATGCACAGCAACGGCCTCGATCCCGATTACATCGGCGGCGAGATGGGCAAGGCGATGAAGGACGCCGGCCTCTGGGGCGACGTCGGCCTCGCCACCGGCTTCGTGCTTCGTTTCTCGAACGGCCTCGTCGCCTATCTGTCGGGCGACACGGGGATCACCGCCGACCAGGAGTTCGTCGTCCGCGGCCACTACAACGCCAGGCTGGTCGTCATGAACATGGGCGACGGCTTCACGACCGGCCCGGCCGAGGCGGCGTACGTCGTCAACGAGCTCGTCAAGCCGGCGTCGGTGATCGCATCGCACGCCAACGAAGCGGGCACCGAAGGCGGCAAGGTCCGCCCAGGCAGCAAGACCGAGGCGTTCATCAAGGCGGCGACGATGCCGGTCCACGTCCCGCTCTCGGGCAAGACGATGGAGTTCGACGCGGGCGGCAAGTGCACCGCCGGCTGCTGACGCGCTGAGGTCGGCTGGCCCATGCTTCACGGGCCGTGCTTGGCCGGCGTATGCTGGCGGCGGCTCGACAGGAGTCGTCATGCGCGCCCATCTGCTTTTCGCCGTCGCGGCGACGCTCGCGTCGTTGCACGCGCCGGCGCTCTCCGAATCGCTGCGCTGCGAGAACGGGATCGCCGCCGAAGGCGATTCGCGCCTCGCCCTCGCCTACAAGTGCGGCGCGCCGTCGATGCGCGACAGCTACTGCGCGCCGGTCTTCTACACCGGAACGCCCTACCTCGTTCCCGATCCGATTGCCGGCCTCTCGGTGCCGTGCGTGCTGAGCGAGGACTGGGTCTACGAGCGCGGCGCCGGCAATCTGGTCGCGACCGTTCGCATCCGCGGCGGCCGCATCCAGTCGATCTTCTACGGCCGCGCGCCGCAGTGACGCGGCAGGAAGACCGGCGATGCAGTGCCGGGGAGCCCGAGGTCAGGCACTGCGGCGGTCGCGCGAAGTCGTGAGCGAACACGGGAGGAGAAGACGATGAAGACCGAGTTGCTCTACCTGACCCTGGTGACCGCGCTGACGGGCCTGCTGTGGCTGCCGTACATCCTCGACCGCGTCGCCACGCGCGGCCTGCTCGAAGCGGTCGGCTACCCGGACAACCCGAAGCCGCAGTCGCCGTGGGCGGTCCGGCTGATGCGCGCGCACGACAACGCGGTCGAGAACCTCGTCGTCTTCGCCGCGCTCGTCCTCGTCGCCAACGCCGTCGGCATCTCGAACGGCGTCGTCGCCGGCGCCGCGGTCGTCTACTTCTGGGCGCGCGTCGTCCACGCGGTCGCGTACACGTTCGGCGTGCCGTGGGTGCGCACGCTGGCGTTCGCGGTCGGCTTCGTCGCGCAGGCGGCGATCGCCTGGCAGATCCTCTTCCGCTGACGCGCTCGCTCGCCGCCATGACGCCGCGCGTGACCTTGCTGACGCTCGGCGTCGACGACCTCGAGCGCGCCGTCGCGTTCTACCGCGACGGCCTCGGCTTCGCGACGAGCGGGATCGTCGGCAGCGAGATCGAGAACGGCGCGGTCGCGTTCTTTCGCCTCGACGGCGGCCTCAAGCTCGCGCTCTGGCCGCGCAAGAGCCTCGCCGCCGACACGGGACTCGCGCTCACCGCGCCGTGCGCGCTCGAGTTCTCGCTCGCGCACAACGTCGGCTCGCAAGGCGAGGTCGACGCCGCGATGCGCGACGCCGAACGCGCCGGCGCAGCGATCGTCAAGCCGGCGCAGGCGACGTTCTACGGCGGCTACGCCGGCTACTTCCAGGACCCCGACGGTCATCTCTGGGAAGTCGCCTTCAATCCCCATTTCGAAGCTCTCGGCTGAACCGATGGCCGCCGCTGCTTCGCCCGAACGCGATGCGACGCCGGCGCGCGACGCCGAAGTCGCGAGCGCGCTCGCCTTCATCGAGAGCCACGGCGTCGTCCTCGCCTCGGCCCGCGGCGCCGCGCCGCGGCTGATCGACGCGATCGCCGGCGAGACGATCGTCGGCAACTGGTGGTCGCACCCGAAGGCGAACGCCATCTACAACGTGCTCTCGCGCGCAAGCGTGGCGCCCGAGGTCCTCGCCTGCCGCCTCGTCGACGGCAAGGTGACGCTCGTGCACCGCCGGCTGTGGCCGGCGCTCGTCCGCCTCGCCGACCGCTTCGCGCCGGAGCGGATCGCGCAGGTCCGCAACGAACACACGCCGTCGGGCAAGCACGTCGCGCAGCACGTGCCGTTTCCCGACTGGGTTCCCGCCGACGTCAGCCGCGAAGCGGAGCGGCTCGACGCCGACGACGCCCTCGCCGCGCTCGGCGCGTGGCTGCCTGCGCAGACGACGGCGGCGCCCGCGCGCAGACCCTAGATGGCAGCGAGCGGCGCGGTCGACCTCGCGCGCGAGTACTGGCGCCTCATGGCGACGAACGACTTCGACGCTGTCGCCGCAGTGCTCGCGCCCGAGTTCGTCCTCGACTGGCCGCAGTCGAACGAGCGCATCCGCGGCGCCGAGCGCGTCGCGCGGATGAACCGCGAGTACGTCGCCCACGGGCCGTGGCGGTTCGACATCGTGCGCCTGTTCGGCGACGCCGATGCCGCGGTCTCCGAGGTCGACGTCAGCGACGGCGTGCAGTCCGCGAAGGCGATCTCGTTCTTCACCGTCGCGCGCGGCCGCATCGAGCGGATCGTCGAGTTCTGGCCCGAGCCGTATCCGGCGCGCAGCGAGCGCGCGCATCTCGTCGAGCCGATCGACGCCGGCAAGCAGGCATCGTGATCGAGATCACCGCCGTCGTTCGCAACGCCCCGGGCACGCTCGACGCCGTCGTCGCCACCGACGGCAACGAGCGCGCGCTCGCGCTGCCGGCGAAGGCGGCCGGCGGCTGCGCCGTCAATGGCGGCGAGCTGCTGATGCTGGCGCTGGCGACCTGCTACTGCAACGACCTCTACCGCGAGGCGGCGCGCCTCGGCATCGCGCTCGACGGCGTCGAGGTCCGCGCAAGCGCGCGCTTCGCGGGCGTCGGCCTGGCCGCGTCGGACATCCGCTACCGCGCCCGGGTGTCGTCGCCGGCGTCCGCCGAGCGGATCGCGACGCTCCTGCGCGAGACCGACGCAGTCGCCGAGATCCACAACACGGTGCGCGCCGGCGCGCCGGTGCTCCTCGAGCGCGACTGACGCGCGCTGGCGCGCAGTCTCGCGATCAGCCCGTCGTGCGCGGCGGCGCGACGACGGCGCCTTCGACGCCGTGCCGGCGCAGCGCATCGGCGATGAAGCCCGACGCCTTCATCTCCTCGACGAACGCGCTCAGCCACGCCTGCGCGGCAAGTCGCCCCTTCGGCACGCCCATCGCCTGCTCGATGACCATGAAGCGCCCGGGCAGCAGGCGGACGCCGCCGACGCGCCGCGCGTCCGCCTCGAGCTGCTGCTTGACGCCGGCGGCGACGTCGAGGCTCTGCGCGAGGAAGAGGTCGGTGACCGCGGGCGACGTCGGCGCGCGCACGAGCGTCGCCGACTTCAGCGCGCGGCTGAGGAAGAGGTCGTAGGCGCTGCCGCGGCCGACCGCGATGCGCGTGCCCTGCCGGTCGACGTCGTCGTTGGCGCGCAGCGGCGAGTCGTTGCGGACGAGGTACGCGCCTTCGATGATCACGTACGGCGCGGTGTACTCCATGTCGGCGCTGCGCACCGGGTCGATCGCGACGAAGGCAAGGTCGACGCCGCCCGCCTTGATTGCCGCGACGACGTTGCCGGCCGACTCGAACGTCACGAGCTCGACGTCGACGCCCAGACGGCGCGCCGCTTCGCGCGCGAGGTCGACCGAGAGCCCGCGCGGTTCGTCGCCGGCACCGCGCTGGGCGAGGATCGGGTTGCCGAAGTTGATCGCGGCGCGCAGCTTCCCGGTGCCGCCGAGCTCGGCGACGGCGCGACGGTCGTCGCCGCGCACTGCGCAGCCGGCGAACGCGAGCGCGCCGACGGCGATGCAGAGCGCACGCCGCGTGCACCGCGTCGCCGGTGCGTGCGGCGGTTGACGATCGGTGGGCAGCGGCACAGGCGACGCGACGGTCAGCGCGCGCCACCGCGCTCGGCGAGCCTGCGCTCGAGCTCGGCGATGCGCTCGCGCGCGTCGTCGCCCTCGGGGATCGGCCGGCCGCTGTCGCGCCACTCGACCGCGGACTTGAAGCCGTCGAGCTGCGCCTGGCGACGGAACCACACGCCTTCGGGGTTGTGGCGGGTGATGCCGTCGAACACCGTCGCCAGCGTCTGCGCCTGCTCGAGGCCGGCCGTGAGCATGACCTGGTTGACGACGAGCTTGTGCATCGCCAGGTGCGAACGCGGCACGCCGGCGATGCGGCGGGCGAGCCGGTCGGTCGCGGCGTCGAGCTCGGCGGCGGGCACCGCGAGGTTGGCGAGGCCCCATTCGGCTGCCTGCGCGCCGGTGATGAGGTCGCCCGTGAACATCAGCTGCTTGGCACGCGCCGGCCCGAGCCGGAACGTCCACATCGCCGTCGTCGGGCAGCCCCAGACGCGCGTCGGCATGTAGCCGATCTTCGCGTCGTCGGCCATGACCAGGAGGTCGCACGACAGCGCGATGTCGCTGCCGCCGGCGACCGCGTAGCCGTGCACCTTGGCGATCGTGGGCTTGCGCGATCGCCACAGCGCCATGAAGTCCTCGGTGTGGCGCTTCATGACGGCGTAGTCGACCATCGAATCCCACGGCTGCCGTTCCTGCTGCAGCGGGTTGTCGACCGGGCCCGCGCGCGGGCTGTCCTCGGCGAGGACGCGCAGGTCGTAGCCCGCGCAGAACGCGCGGCCCTCGCCTTCGACGACGATGACGTGGACCTCGTCGTTGGCCTCGGCCCATTCGACCGCGGCGCGGATCTCGCCCGGCATCTCGGTGTCGATCGCGTTGAGGCGATCGGGGCGGTTCAGCCGCAACCGCGCGATCCGTCGCTCCGCGGCATCGTGATCGATGCCGAGGCTCGAGAAGACGGGCATCGAGCGACCGCCGTCAGTTGGCGGCGAAGCAGTAGATGCGCGCGTCGCCGCCGGTCCCCTTCAGCGCGTCGAGGCTGCAGCCGCGCGACTGGTGCGACGAGTTCCACGACTTCGCCGGCGCGCTGTCGTCGAGGCCGCGGCGGTCGTGGTGGCCGACCATCGCCGCGCCTTCGCCGCTCTTCGTCCAGTTGCCGCACGTTGTGTCTACGTCGCCCGCGATCGCCGTGCCGTCGGGTTGCGATCCGGTCAGGATGTCGTGCATGTTCGGCGTGTCGCCGCCCCCGTTGACGACGTCGCCCTTCTCGGTGAGCGCGGTCACCTTGTTGAGGTTGTTGTTCGGCCCGTGCAGCTCGGCCACGTTGTTGGCGACGACGACGCCCTTGGCGTTGCGCCACGGCCCGGCGCCAATGCGGTCGCGCGCGTTCACGGCCGGGCCGCCCGGTCCCGCTTGCGTGCTGAGATACGCGCGCCAGACCCGGTTGCCCGCGCCCGCGGCGGTCGCGAGCGACGTGCACAGGCGGTCGGCGCCCGCCAGGCCGCCGAGGTCGGCGCCGCGCCCGGAGCCGGTGCTCGAGACAAAGAAGCTCATCCCCGTGCCGCCGCCCGACATCGACGACATGGTGCCGCACGCGGCGAGCACGGCGGCGGCGCCGCAGGCGAGAACGACGGAAGCACGGACGGTGGGGCGGTTCATCGCAGATTCCTTCTTGGTGGTTGCGGGCGCGAATGCGCGACGTTGCCGGGCCAGACTAGTGGAAAGGTCTGCGCCGTTCAAGCGGCGTTCCCCTCGGGCGGCGCACGACGCCCGCCCCGTGCCATCCTTGCGCATGCTCTCGCGCCGCTCGCTTCTCGCAGCGCTCGCTGCCGCGCGCAGCGGCACGCTGCTTGCTGCCGAGGCGCCCGCGCCGACCCTGCGCTTCCCGCGCGACTTCGGTGCGCACCCCGAGTCGCGCAGCGAGTGGTGGTACATCACCGGCGCGCTCGACGCCGGCGAGCAAAAAACGTGGGGCTTCCAGATCACGTTCTTTCGCGTGCCGACGTCGCTGCGCGGCGCCGATGCAAGCCGCTTCGCAGCGCGCCAGCTGCTCTTCGCGCACGCTGCGGTCAGCGATCTCGCGCAGCGAAAGCTCCGCCACGACCAGCGCATCGCGCGTGCCGGCTTCGGCATCGCCGAGGCGAGCGTCGACGACACCGCGGTCGCGATCGGCGACTGGCGACTCGCGCGCAGCGAGATCGGCGGCGCCAGCCGCTACGCGACACGCGCGAGCGCCGACGGCGCCGGCTTCACATTCGATCTCGTCCTCGACGCGACGCAGCCGCTGCTGCTGCAAGGCGACGCGGGAACGTCGCGGAAGGGGCCCCGGCGTGAGCAGTTCAGCCGCTACTACAGCGAGCCGCAGCTCGCCGTGCGCGGCAACCTCTCGCTCGACGGCCGTGCCGTCGCGGTCGCCGGGCGCGCCTGGCTCGACCACGAGTGGAGCGACGCGTACCTCGATCCGGCGGCAGCGGGGTGGGACTGGATCGGCATGAACCTCGACGACGGCGGCGCGCTGATGGCGTTTCGCATCCGCCGACCCGACGGCAGCACGGTCTGGAGCGGCGGCAGCCACCGTCCGCGCGGCGGCGCTGTGCGCGACTTCGCCGACGGCGAGGTTGTCTTCGTGGCGAAGCGGACGTGGACGAGCGCCGCGACCGGGACGCGCTATCCGGTCGAATGGCAGGTCGCGACGCCTGCCGGCACGTTCACCGTGCGCGCGCTCCAGGACGACCAGGAGCTCGACAGCCGCGCGAGCACGGGGACGATCTACTGGGAGGGGCTGTCGCTGCTGCTCGACGGCGCGGGTCGCCGCGTCGGCCGCGGCTACCTGGAGATGACGGGCTACGCGATGCGTGTGCCGATCTAGGCGTGTTCCCGCGCTGAAGACTCAGGGCTCGTCGATTGACGCGCCGCGGCGAGCGCGTCAGTGCGCGCCGCCGGCGTCGACCCCGGCGCTCTTCGCCGGCTTGGTCGCCCAGACCAGGCCGAGCAGCAGCAGGAAGAGCATTCCCGAGAGGAAGAAGAGGTCGTCGACCGCGAGCGTGAACGCCTGCTGGTCGACCATGCGGTTGATCGTCGCCATCGCCTGCGTCGGATCGAGGCCGGCGGCGCCGAGCTGGCCGAGCGTCGCCGTCGCGGCGTCGCTCGAGCTCGTGATGCGCTCGGCGAGCTCGGCGTGGTGCAGCGCCGCGCGGTTCTCCCACGCAGTCGTGAACATCGACGTCCCGATCGCGCCGGCGGTGATGCGCACGAAGTTGCTGAGTCCCGCGGCGGCCGGCATGCGCTCGGGCGTCAGCCCCGAGAAGATGATCGCCTGCAGCGGGATGAAGAAGAACGCCATCGCCGCACCCTGCAGCACGGTCGGGATCAGGATCGTGCGGAAGTCGGCCTGGACGTTGAAGTGCGAGCGCAGCACGAGGACGAAGGCGAAGCCGAGGAAGGCGACCGTCGTCAGGCGGCGCGCGTCGATCCTGCCGACGTTCTTGCCGACCCAGGGCGAGATCACGATCGCGAGGATGCCGACCGGCGCCGTCGCCAGCCCCGCCCAGGTCGCCGTGTAGCCCATGTACTGCTGCAGCCAGAGCGGCAGCAGCACGACGTTGCCGAAGAAGAGCCCGTACGCGACCGAGAGCGCGAGCGTTCCCATCAGGAAGTTGCGGCGCCCGAACAGGCGCAGGTCGACGATCGGGTGCTCCTCGGTGAGCTCCCAGGCGAGGAAGAACGCGAAGCCGATCGCGGCGACGAGCGCAAGGACGACGATCTGCGTCGAGCCGAACCAGTCGAGCTCCTTGCCCTTGTCGACCATGATCTGCAGCGCGCCGATCCAGACGACGAGGAGCGCGAGCCCGATCGCGTCGAACGGCCCCTTCTTCGGGCCGGGGTCGCGCCTGCGGTAGATCGACCAGGTCACCGCGGCGGCGATCAGCCCGACCGGGATGTTGATGTAGAAGATCCACGGCCACGAGATGTTGTCGGTGATCCAGCCGCCGAGGAGCGGGCCGGCGACCGGCGCGACGAGCACGGTCATCGCCCACATCGCCATCGCGCTGCCCGCCTTGGCGCGCGGATAGCTCGACAGCAGCAGCGTCTGCGAGAGCGGGATCATCGGGCCGGCGACGAACCCCTGGAGGACGCGGAACGCGATCAGCATGCTGATGTTGGGCGCGAGCCCGCACAGCCACGACGCGATCACGAACAGCACGATGCTCGCGACGAACAGGCGCACCTGGCCGAAGCGCTGCGTCAGCCAGCCGGTGAGCGGCACCGAGATCGCGTTGGCGACCGCGAACGACGTGATGACCCAGGTGCCCTGTGACGGGCTCACTCCCAGGTCGCCCGCGATCGCCGGGATCGACACGTTGGCGATCGACGAGTCGAGCACGTTCATGAACGTCGCGAGCGAGAGCGCGATCGTTCCGAGAACGAGCTCGGCGCCCTTCAGCGGACCGGACTCGGGCGCTGCGGGCGCGGCGGCGGGCGCCGGCCGCGCCGGCGCCGCGATGCTGGCAGTGGCCATCAGCGGCTGGCGGTCGAGGCGGTGCGGGCGATGGCGGGCGCCACGCTGCGCGCCGCGGCCGCCGGCGTCGAGCCCGGACGCGCGTCGCCGACGCGGCGGCCGAGGTTGGCGGCGATGATCTTCTGCACCTCGGCGTCGGCCTGCTCGCTGCCGCGGTCGAGGACGCTCGTCCGCGCGCGCGCCGGCCGCGCGCCCTGCGCCGCGAGGACGCGGCCGCCGGTGTCGGCGACGTCGACCCTGGCGTCCATCGACAGGCCGACGCGCAGCGGATGCTCGCGCACTTCCTTCGGGTCGAGCGCGATCCGCACCGGGACGCGCTGGACGATCTTGATCCAGTTGCCGGTCGCGTTCTGCGCCGGCAGCAGCGCGAACGCGGCGCCGGTGCCCGCGCCGAGGCCTTCGATCGTGCCGTGGTACGTCACCTTCTTGCCGTAGACGTCGGCCTCGAGCTCGGCGGGCTGGCCGATGCGGAGATTGCGCAGCTGGCCTTCCTTGAAGTTGGCATCGACCCAGACGTCGTCGAGCGCGACGACCGAGAGCAGCGGCGCCCCCGCCTGGACGCGCTGGCCGAGCTGGACGCTACGGCGCGCGACGTAGCCGTCGACCGGCGCCGCCAGCTCGGTGCGGCGCAGCGCGAGGAACGCTTCGCGGACGCGGGCCGCGGCGCGCAGCACGTTCGGGTGCTGCTCGACCGAGACGTTCTCCGTCAGCGACTGGTTCGACGCGAGCTGCTCGCGCGCCGCCTCGATCGCCGAGCCGGCAGCGGCCTCGGCCGACTTCGCCGCCGCGAGCTGCGCGTTGGCGTGGTTGAACTCCTCCTGGCCGACGGCGCCGGTGCGCACGAGCGGCGCACGGCGGTTGACGTCGTCCTGCGCGCGCTGCACGTCGCTCTTCGCGCGCACGAGGTCTGCCTCGCGCGCCGCGACCTGCGCCCGCAGCGCGCCGTTGTTGACGTAGGTCGTGCGCACCTCGCGCACGGCTTGCGCGAGCTGCGCCTCGGCCTGGTCGAGCGCGACCTGAGCGTCGGCGGGATCGAGCTTGACGAGCGGCGTGCCGGCCTTCACGAAGTCGGTGTCGTCGGCGTAGATGGCGACGACGGTGCCGGCGATCTGCGGCGTCAGCTGGACGACGTTGCCCTGCACGTAGGCGTTGTCGGTGCTCTCGTAGTGGGCGAGGAAGAGCCACCAGTAGACGCCGTAGCCGAGGCCGCCGAGCAGCACGACGAGCGCGACGATGCCGAGCGCGAGCTTGCGCTTCCAGCGCGGCCTTGGCGCGATCGCTGCAGGCTCGGCGCCGCGGTCGTCGTAGGCGGGCTGCTCCGCGGCGTCGGCCGGGGCCGCGGCCGGCGCGGCGTCTGCCGCCCTGCGCTTCGGCGCGCGCTGCGGTTCGGCGGTGGTCGGCGGCACCGAGGTATGTTGCTCTTCTTCGGCAAGACTCATCGAAATCTCCGGGAATCGGTTCTGCGCGCTGCGGGGCCGCGAGGCGCAACGTCAGTGCGTCGTCGGCCCGGCGCTCGCGAGGGCGCGCGCGTCGTCGCCGGCGGCGTAGCCGCCGCCGAGGGCGCGGACGAGCAGCATCTGCGAGTCGATCGCGCGCGCGCGCAGGTCGGTCGTGAGGCGCCGCTGCGCGATCACGTTGGTCTCGGCGTTGAGCACCGTGAGATAGCTGCCGAGGCCGGCGCGGTAGCGTTGCGTCGCGAGGTCGTACGCCGCCTCGGCCGACGCCAGCGCCGCGTCCTGTTCGCGCTGCTGGCGAACGACCGAGCGCGTCGAGCTGATCTGGTCGGCGACGTCGTGGATGGCGTCGACGAGGGTCGCGTTGTACGTCTCGACCGCGGCATCGAGGTCGGCGGTGCGGGCGCTGAGGGCCGCGCGCAGCCGCCCGGCGTCGAAGATCGGCAGCCGGATCGCCGGGCCGACGCCCCATTGCACGCTGCCGGCGTCGATCAGGCGGTCGAGGCCGAGCGTGCCGAGGCCGACGAACGCCGTCAGGTTGACGTTCGGATAGAACTGCGCGCGCTGCGCGGCGACGTCGCCGACGGCGGCTTCGACGCGCCAGCGCGCGGCGACGATGTCGGCGCGACGGCCGACGAGGTCGGCGGGAACGACATCGGGAACGGCGATCGGCCGCAGCGCCGAGAGCTTCGGCGCCAGCGACTCGAACCGCTGCGGCGGCTCGGCGAGAAGCGCCGCGATCGCGTGGCGGGCGAGCGCGATCTGCTCGTCGGTCGCCTCGATCTGCTGCCGCGTCTCGGGAACGAAGCCTTCGCTCTGGCGCAGCTCGACGTTGGTGTCGAGGCCGGCGTTGACGCGCTGGCGCGTCAGCGAGAAGACCTCGCCGCGCTGCGCGAGGACGCGCTCGAGCACCTCGCGCTGCTCGAGCAGGCGGGCGAGCTGGACGTAGCTGCGGGCCACGTTGACCGCGAGCAGGATGCGTGCCGCATCGGCGTCGGCGGCCGCGGCGCGCTCGCTGCCGACCGCGGCGTCGAGCTGGGCGCGGTTGCGGCCGAAGAAGTCGAGCTCCCACGAGCCGTTCAGCTGCACCGTCGCGGTGTTCTGCACCGAGCCGGCGAGCGGCGGCGGATAGAGGCTGTTCTCGCTGAAGCGCTGCCGCATCGCATCGGCCGAACCGGTGACGAGCGGCCCGCGCGCCGCGTCGGCGGCGGCGACGTTGGCAGCGGCGCGGGCGCTGCGCGCGGCGGCGACGCGCAGGCTCGGGTTGCCGGCGGTCGCGCGCGCGATCAGGTCGGTGAGCACCGGATCGTCGAACGTGCGCCACCATTGCGCAGCGACCGGCGCCGACGCCTCGGCCGGCACGGCGCCGAGCGTCGCCGGCGGCGCGAGCTGCGCCGTCGAAGCGATCCCCGCCGGGCTCGCGCAGCCGGCGAGCGCCATCACGAGCACCGACGCGACGGCGACGACGAAGGTCGTCAGCGTGCGCGCGACGGCGCCGGCGTCGCGGCTGCCGCAATCCTGGCAGCGGCTCATGCTTCGCTCCCGGCGGCAGGGGCAGTCGCAGCTTCGCCGTTGGCGACCATCCGCCGCAGCATGTCCTTCAATTGCGCCCA
>Ga0157379_10000630_pt1 | contig 28429 bp, 30 predicted proteins | sample S25metaG_FD_121802 | JGI IMG/M metagenome (GOLD analysis project Ga0157379, IMG submission 121802) | Switchgrass rhizosphere microbial communities from Kellogg Biological Station, Michigan, USA - S2-5 metaG | ecosystem: Host-associated > Plants > Roots > Rhizosphere > Soil | place: USA... | reverse complement strand
GTCGACGCCGAGCACGGTCGCCTCGCCCGCGTCGCGCTCGCGGTGGCCCTCGAGCAGCTCGACGGTGGTCGTCTTGCCGGCGCCGTTGGGGCCGAGGAAGGCGAAGATCTCTCCGCGGCGCACGTCGAGGTCGATCCCGTCCACGGCGGCCCTGCCGTTGTAGGCCTTGTGCAGGCCGCGGACGCGGATCGCGACGTCGTCCGGCGGCGACGGCGACGACGACCCCGCCGGCGTGGCCCCGGGCGCCGCGACGGGGGAGCGGATCAGCTGCATGCGACCCGGCGCAGCCGCATGCGATGCAGTTGCGTCGCCGTGTAGGTCGACCACGCGAGCGTCCGGCAGTCCTCGAGGACGGCGGTGCGGATGCCCCCGACCGGATCGAGTGGCGCGACGACGCGAAACAGGCCGACGCCATCGGTGACATAGCCCGAGCGCTGGAGGTGGGCAGCGAAGAAGGATCGGGCTGAAGCGGACTCGCGCATGGGCCGAACGCTAGGTCGGGCTCGGCGCCCGCGCCTCGGTAGTTCGCCGACGGCGCGCGCGGGTGGGCACGGATCGACGCCGTGCTCAACGGCCGACGGTCACCGCGGCGGCGATCGCCGCCGCGTAGGCCTCGACCGCGGGCCAGTTCCGGAAGTCGCCCTCCAGGCGCGCGAGCCGCAGCGCCATGCGCTGAACCCGCCCGACATCCGCGCCGAGGAGGCGACCGGGCAGCATCCGGTGCTCGACCGGGTCGACGAGCCGGACGAGCTCAGGAAGGTCGACGGGATCGGCGCCCATCCACCGCACGAGCCGCCGGCGCGGGTCGCCGATGGGGCCGCTGGAGAACAGCCACACCGGCCGCTCGAGCAACGCCGCCCGCCGGCGCCGGGCGAGCGCGAGCGCATCCTCGAGCCAGTGGCCGCCATAGACGGCGCTGCCGAGGACGACCGCGGCGTAGGGCTCGACGTCGTCCACCGCAGCCGCGTCGGCGCTCTCCGCCGCCGACCCACGCGAGCGCAGCGCGGCCGCGATGACGTCCCCGATCTCGCGCGTCGCGCCGTGCCGGCTCGCGGTGGCGACGAGGATGGGCCGATGGACGATCTCCTCGAGGCCCTCGAGCAGCAGGCCCTCGTCGATGGCGCGGCTGATCCCCCGCTCGGTCGGAGGGCCAAGGGGCGGCTCGTCGCGGCCAGAAGGACCGAGCGCGCTCACGTGAGGAGCTTCCCTCCGTCGACCACGATCTGGGCGCCGGTCATGTAGCTCGCGAGGTCGCTCGCGAGCACGACGACCATCCGTGCGATGTCGTCCGGGTCGGCCATGCGCCGCATCGGGATCGTCTGCGCGAACGCGGCGCTGGTCTCCTCGTCGACATCGCCGGCGCCCGGGGTGGCGACACCGCCGGGCGCGAGCGCGTTGACCCAGATGCCGTGCGGTGCGAGCTCGAGCGCGATGTTCTTCGTGAAGCCCCAGACGCCGTGCTTGGACGCGTCGTAGTGCGCGAGCCCGACCATCGACGGGTGCAGCGCGTCGATCGAGGTGATGTTGATGATCCGGCCGCCGCGGCCCTGCTCGACCATCCGCCGGGCCGCCGACTGCGTGCAGTGGAAGACCCCGGCCAGGTTGACGTCCACCACCCGGCGGAACAGCGTGGGCTCCATGTCGAGGAACGGGCAGTTGGGGTAGATGCCGGCGTTGTTGACGAGGATGTCGATCGAGCCGAAGTGCTCGACCGCGCAGGTGGTCATCCGCGCGGCGTCGCGCGGGTCGGCGACGTCGGCGTGCAGCCCCACCACGGCGTCCGTCCGCTCTCCGGCGATCCCGGCGGCGACGGTCGCCACGGCGTCGTCGCGGTCGGCGAGCACGATGTTGGCGCCGGCCTCGTGCAGCCGGGAGGCGATGGCGCGGCCGATGCCCATGGCACCGCCGGTCACGACGGCGGTGCGGCCGGCGAGGTCGATCAGCTGGGTGAGCGAAGCAGGCGCGGTCGAGGTCGAGGAGCTCATCGGACGACCGTAGGCCGCCCCCGGCCTCCGGCCATCCGGGCACCTCCGCGGTCGGTACCGGGATATCCCGCAACGCCGACCGTAGTCCGGCGTGGAGGGCGGCGGGGCGCTACCGATGGCCGCCCACGCGCCCGCGGGGACGATCAAATCGGTGGCCGGCGTCACGCGCTGAGCAGCGCGCGGACCTCGGCGGGCATGACGGTCAGCACGTCCTCGATCTCGCCCGGGCTGATGTGATGGCGCAGGACCGTCATCACGGAGGTGAGGACGAACGAGGCCTCGGTCGTGCCGTGCAGTTGCGCCTCGTCGCCGATCGCGTGCAGGAACGCCTGCGCGTGGCGCGGGCTGTGCCGGCCCGGCCGCCAGCCCTCCCAGAACAGCGCCCGCACGAGCGCGGGCATCTGCGCGGCGAGCTGGGCCGCCTCCTGAGGCTCAAGCCGGTCGCGGATCGCGTGCAGCACGGCCCGCAGCGCCCGCTGCGCCGCGTGCTTGTCCTGCGAGCAGAGCTCGAGGGCCACCTCGTCCACCCAGGCCGCCGCCCCGAGCACGGCGTGGTCGAACAGGCGGGCGGTCTCGGTCGTCATGGGGGGCTCCTCACGTCGTGATCGGGAGGCCCATCGTCGGCGGCCGGCGTGGCGGGTGCATCGGGGAGCCTGCGGACGTCCGGTCGGTACTTCGCCGACGTCATCGGCGGTGGTCAACGGATGCCGGCGCGCGGCGCGTCGCGGACGCTCTGTCTCTTCATCGACCCCGAAGGAGGGACCGTGTCCACCAACCTGCGGCCCGACCAGGGCAGCCGCGTCGCCCCACGGTTCGACCACGCGATCGTGCGCGACGTCATGCATGACGGTGTCCTGGCGTGCCTGCCCGACGAGCCCGCGGTGGAGCTCGCGCGGATCATGGCCCAGCATCACGTCCACGCCGTCGTCGTCGCGGGTCTGCACGGCACCGGGACGACCGAGGAGCTGCGCTGGCGCGTGGTGACCGACCACGACGTCGTCCGCGCGGCATCCGTGCTCGACGGGCTCACGGCGGGTGAGGTGGGCGGCGAGATCCCGCTGAGCGTCGCGCCCTCGACTCCGCTGCCGGAGGCCGCCGAGCTCATGGGGCGCCACGGGTCGACCCATCTCGTCGTCGCGGATCAGGGCCGGCCGATCGGCGTGGTGTCGACGCTCGACGTGGCGGGCGCGTTGGCGTGGGGTCGGGGCTGACGCCCGGTCCGTGGGGACTACGGACGCAGACGGGCGGTCGGCACCGATGCCGCCCGTCGACCCCGCCCCTAGCGTGGCCTTCATGACCAGCACGACGCAGACCCCGGCGGCGCGCACCACCGCGTCCTTGCCGGACACCATGCGCGCCGCGGTGTTCCGCGGGCGCGAGCGCATCGGGATCGAGGAGGTTCCGGTGCCCACGTGCGGCCCCACCGACGCGATCGTCAAGGTGACGCTGACGACGATCTGCGGGACCGACGTCCACATCTGGCGCGAGGAGTACCCGGTCGCGCCCGGCCGGATCATCGGCCACGAGCCCGTCGGCGTCATCGCGCAGCTCGGTGACGCGGTCACGGGCTACGCGGTCGGCGATCGCGTCCTCGTCGGCGCGATCACGCCGTGCGGAACGTGCTTCTACTGCCAGAACCACGTCGCCGCCCAGTGCTCGGGCCACGGCGACGACTGGGAGATGATCGGCGGCTGGCGCCTGGGCAACTCGATCGACGGCGTGCAGGCCGAGTACTTCCGCGTGCCCTACGCGCAGGCCAACCTCGCGCCCATCCCCGACGATCTCAGCGACGAGCAGTGCCTGCTGCTGGCCGACATCGCCTCGACCGGCATCTCGGCGGCCGAGAGCGCCGACGTCGCGATCGGCCAGACCGTCGCCGTCTTCGCCCAGGGCCCGATCGGGCTGTGTGCGACTGCGGGCGCGCGGCTCAAGGGCGCCTCGCTCATCATCGGCGTCGATGCGCTGGAGAACCGGCTGACGCTGTCTCGCGAGCTGGGTGCCGACGAGGTCATCGACTTCACGCAAGAGGACCCGGTGGCGGCGATCCGCCGCCTGACCGAGGGCCGCGGGGTCGACGTCGCGATCGAGGCACTCGGCCAGCAGCAGACGTTCCAGTGGTGCCTGGAGGCCACGCGGCCCGGCGGCACCGTGTCCAGCCTCGGCGTCTACGGCGGCAAGCTCGAGATCCCGGTCGAGCCCTTCGTCTACGGCATCGGCGACAAGCGGATCGTCACGACCCTCTGCCCCGGCGGCAAGGAGCGGATGCGCAAGTTGATGGAGATGGTGCGCCACGGCCGGATCGACCTCGGCCGGCTCGTCACCCACCAGTTCGGCCTCGACGACATCGAGGCCGCCTACGACCTGTTCGGCAACCAGCGCGACGACGTCGTCAAGGTGGCGATCCGGCCATGACGATCCCGACCGACGGCGTCTCGCCGCCGGCGCTCGCGGCGCTCGGCGTGTCGCGTGACTTCGGTGAAGGGCAGGTGCGCGTCGCCGCGCTGCGCGGCGTGGACCTGCGCGTTCGCGACGGGGAGTTCCTGGCCATCATGGGGCCGTCGGGCTCGGGCAAGAGCACGTTGTTGCACATCCTCGGCGGACTGGACCGGCCGACGGCCGGCACCGTCGAGCTCGAGGGTCGCCGCTACGACGACCTCGACGACCGTGCGCTGACGCGCCTACGCGGCGAGGTGTTCGGGTTCGTCTTTCAGTTCTTCAACCTGCTGCCGACGCTGACCGCGGCCGAGAACGTCGTGCTCCCCGCACTGGTCGCCGGTGAGCGTCCGGCCCAGTACGACGAGCGCGTGGCCGAGCTGCTCGGGCTCGTCGGGCTGGCCGACCGGGCCGCGCACCGGCCCTCGGAGCTCTCGGGCGGCGAGCAGCAGCGCGTCGCGATCGCGCGGGCGCTGCTGCGCAGGCCGCGCGTGCTGCTGGCCGACGAGCCGACCGGCAACCTGGACTCCACCAGTGGCCGGGTCGTGCTCACGCTGCTGCGGCGCCTGGTCGACGAGGGGCAGACCGTGGTGATGGTCACCCACGACGCGGGGGCGGCCGCGCTCGCCGATCGCGTGATCTTCGTCCGCGACGGCCAGATCGTCGAGGAGGTCGCGGGCGGCGACGTGGAGCGCGTCGCCCGGACGTTGCAGGACATCACGGTCGGCACGGCGCTGCCCGCGGGGGCGTGACGATGCGCCTGCGCTCGCTCACCGGCCTCAGCGTGCGCACCCTGCGCGCCCGGCCGCTGCGCTCCGCCCTGACCGCCGGCGGCATCGTGCTCGGCGTCGGGATGGTCTTCGGCGTGCTGCTGCTCGTCGGCACGATCCACACCACGTTCGGCAAGCTCTACGACGCCATCTACGGCCGGACCGACATCGTCGTCTCGGGCAAGCAGTCGGCGGGTGCGCTGCCCGCCTCCGCCCTGGAGCGGGTCCGGCTCGTGCGCGGCGTGCAGACCGCCTCGGGCCAGATCGGCTCGATCTTCCGCACGGTCGGCGCCGACGGCAAGGTCGCCCGCTCGCGCGCCAACCAGCTGTTCACGGTCGGCGTCGACTACGCGCTGCCCGATACCACCGACGCCCAGCAGGTCACGGGTCGCGATCCGATCCCCGGCCGCGGCGAGGTCCAGGTGGACAGCACGTGGGCCCACAAGCACGGCGTCGGCGTCGGCGACCGGCTGCGGGTGTCCACGCCCACGGGCCTGGCCACGCTGCGCGTCTCGGGGACCTTCCAGCTCGGCGGCGGCCTGAACCTCGGCGGCTACGGCACGGCATCGATGCCGATCCAGGACGCCCGCAGCCTGATGGACAAGCCCGACACGCTCGACGAGATCGACGTCATCACGGCCAAGGGCGCATCCGTCGACCAGGTGCGGGCCCGGCTGGCCCGGCGCATGGGCAGCGGGGTGGAGGTCGCCACGCCGCAGACCAAGTCCGACGAGGCGCAGAAGCAGCTGTCGAGCCTCGACGTCGTGTTGTACTTCTTCTCGGGGATCGCGCTGTTCGTCGGCGGGTTCTTGATCCTCAACTCCTTCAACATGACCGTGCTGCAGCGGATGCGGGAGATCGGGACGCTGCGAGCGCTCGGCGCCAGCGACCGGCGGGTGGCGCGCAGCATCCTCGCCGAGGCGCTCATCCTCGGCGCCGCCGGCTCGGTGCTCGGCCTCGCGCTCGGGGCCGGGCTGGCCGTCGTGCTCGTCAAGGCCATGCAGAACTTCGGCATGCCGGTGGCCACCGTCCACTACAGCGCGTGGGCTGCGGTCGTCGCGGTGGTCGTCGGGCTGCTGGCCACGATCGCCGGGAGCGTCTGGCCCGCCCTGCGCGCCTCGCGCGTCTCGCCGATCGTCGCGATGCGCGGCGGCGGGACCGCGTCGCGCACCGGCCCCGGGCGGGGACGGGCGCTCGCCGGGCTGGCCCTCTTCATCCCGGGCACCGCGGTCGGCGGCCTGTTCTGGTTCGGCGACACGTCGCAGGGCGGCGCGCTCGCGGCGGTCGGCGGCATCGGCGCGACGATGGTGATGTTCCTGGGGATGGTCCTGCTCGCGCCGTTCGTCGTGCTGCCGCTCGTGCGGCTGTTCGCCCGGCCGCTGCGCGCGGCCATGCCGGCCGAGGGCCGCCTCGCCGCCGACGCCGCGCAGTCCAACCCGACCCGCACGGCCGCGACGGCGGCGACCCTGCTCGTCGCGCTCTCGGTCGTGGTCGTCAACGCGACCATCGCGTCGAGCTTCGTCGGCTCGGTCAAGCACGAGCTCGACGCGCGCCTGTCCCGTGACCTCACGGTCCAGCCGCTCGACTACCAGGACTACGGGCCGCCGCAGGCCGGCCTCTCCCGCGGACTGGACCGCCAGGTCGCCGCGCTGCCCGGCGTCGGGGCCGTGGCGGGGCGGCGGGCGCTGCTCGTCACGAAGCTCCCCGGGAGCCAGAGCCAGGGGCTCGTCGTCGCCTATGACCCCTACGCGTATGACAAGGTCGACCACCCCAACTACTCTGGAGCGCCCCGGGCCGCGGTCCTCCGGGGCCTGGCCGACGGGGGCGTGGCGGTGGCCAAGGCCTACGCCAAGATCCATCACCTCCAGGTCGGCGACACGCTGACGCTCTCCGGGCCCGGCAGCGTGCGCAAGGCGCCCATCGTCGGGATCGTCGACTCCCTCGAGGGGGGCGGCACGTCGATCCAGATCTCCTCCAACACCATGTCGGAGGTCTACGGGGTCAACGCCGACGTCCAGCTGGCGGTCAAGGCAGCGCCGGGGACGGACCCGCGCACGGTCACGCGGCGCGTCGACGCCCTGCTCGCGCGCCACTACCCGGGGCTCGAGGCGCTCTCGAACGCCGAGGTCAAGCAGCGCACGACCGACGCCATCAACCAGCAGTTCGGCTTCTTCAACGCGATCGTCGCCATCGCCGTGCTCGTCGGGATGCTCGGCATCATCAACACCCTGTCGATGTCGGTGCTCGAACGCACGCGCGAGATCGGCGTGCTGCGCGCCCTCGGGGCCTCGCGCTGGCGCGTGCGGCGCACGATGGCCGACGAGAGCCTCCTGATCTCGCTGGCCGGAACGATCGCCGGGATGGCCGCGGGCCTCTTCGTGTCCGTCATCTGGATCGTGGGCATGCAGGCGCGAACCTTCCCCGGCCTCGGGATGCGCCTGCCGGTCGGAACGCTCGTGACGATCGCCGTCGCCGGCGTGGTCATCGGCATCGTCGCGGCCGTGCTCCCCGCGCGCCGGGCGGCCCGGCTCGACCCGCTGACCGCCCTGCGCTACGAGTGATCAGGGGCGCAGCCGGAACGGCGGGTAGTCGTCGGTGGTCAGGACGAAGGCATAGGCCAGCACCCGCAGGTGCCAGCGGCCGACGCCGACCACGTAGTCGAAGAGGCCGCGGGGGTAGCGGCCGGTGAAGAGGATCGCGAACCAGGCCGCGATCACGGCGAGCACCGCGCCGAGATAGAGGAACGCGAGCACGACGTAGTGGGGGATGGCCAGCAGCCACTTGACCAGCGGCAGCCAGCGGTTGAGCGCGGCGGCGTCGGGCTCGGGCAGCTCGAGGGCGACGTCCTGCGGGTCGTCCGTCGCCGGGTAGCGGTCGGTGAGCAGCGCGGCGTACACGGCCACGCGGGCACCGAAGCGCACGAGCTCGCGGTTGAAGTCGAACCACCAGCGCGGGTACTTGCGGCGGAAGACCAGCATGAGCAGCGGGGGCAGGACGAGCAGCCCGGTGCCGTTGATCGCGATGGTCGTGGTGTCGCCGGCGTTGCGCCAGCTCAGGCTGCCGCCGCTGATCGACCCCAGGACGATCGCGATCGGGATGATGGTGAAGATCCGCAGCGCCGAGGTCAGGCGGTTCAGCGGCCGGTCGGGGTAGGCGACGTCGAGCGTGGCCGGGGGGGTGGGCGAGATGGCGGGGATGTCGGACATGATGCGGCCACGCTACGGGTGGTCGGAGACGGCTCCATCGGGGCCGTCGCGTGCGTGCGTCCGTAGTTCGCCGCGCAGCATCGCCGCGGCCGAGCAGCGCCTGCTGCTCGAGCACGCGCGGGCGGTCACGACTGCTTGACGTAGGCGTACTGGACGCGCTCGGCGACGTCGACGATCGCCTCGCCCATGCGCGCACAGCGGCGGTAGAGCTCGCGCATCGCCATCTCGCGACGCAGGTCGTCGATCTGCAGGAGGTCGGCCATCTCGCGCCGATAGACGTGCTCGAGCCGGCGCTCGCACTTGATCGCCGCCGCGGCCGGTTCCGACGGATCGCCGTGGCCGAGCAGGGCGATCGCCCCAGCCACCGCGTGCGTCGCCTGCGCCACGTGGCCGGCCATGCGACCCATCGCCGGATCGGGCGGGCAGGCCATGACCTCCGCCTCGCGGACCGTCTCCTTGGCCTGGTTGAGCACACGGTCGAGCTCGCGCGACAGCGCGAACAGGTCCTCGGGCTCGAGCGGCGTGATGAACGCCTCGCGCAGCTTGTCGTAGAGCTGGGTCTTGACGGCGTCGGCGCGGTGCTCGCACGTGCGCACCACGTCGGCCTGGGCCGGATTACCCGCGGCCCAGGCGGCGAAGGCGTCGATGCCCTCGGCGGTGACGCCCGCCTGCTGGCGCAGCAGCGCGAGCAGGTCCGGGCTCTCCGGCAACAGCCAGCGGCGGCGCCTCACGACGTGGCTCCGTTCCACACGACGGCGATCGCGGCGGCCAGCAACGCGGTGGCCGGCAGCGTGGCCAGCCAGGCGAACGCCATGCGCCGCACCACGATCCAGCGCAGGTGATGGATCCTCCGCCGCCCGGCGCCGACGCCGACCACCGAGGACGCGACGACCTGCGTCGTGGAGACGGGCGCACCGATGAGCGACGCGCCCAGGATGACGCCGCTGCTCGACGCCTGGCTCGCCACGGCGTCGATGGCGTGCAGCCGGAAGATCCGGCGCCCGATGGTGCGGACGATGCGCCAGCCGCCGAGGGCGGTGCCGAGGGTGAGGGCCACGCCACACACGAGCTCCGACCATACGGGGGCACCGCCCGTCAGGTGGCCGCCGGCGACGAGCAACGCGGCCATCACGCCCACGGACTTCTGTGCGTCGTTGGCGCCGTGTGCGAAGGCCAGCGCGCCGGACAGCAGCCATTCGCTCACGACCGCCGGGGCGTGCCAGCGCCGTGTGGCGCGACGTCCGGCCCGCAGGAGGCCGCGGGTCGCGGCAGCCGACGCGGCGACGCCGATGACCGGCGAGACCGCCAGGGCGATCAGCGTCCCCAGCGCACCGACCGGCCGCCAGCCGTCCAGGCCGCCCCAGTGCACGGCATCGACGCCGCCGACGGCCACGGCCGCACCGACCAGGCCGCCCACGAGCGCGTGGCCGGAGCTCGCCGGCAGCCCGGCGGCGAGCGTGGCCAGGTTCCACGTCACCGCGGCGACGAGGCCGGAGCCGATGACGGCGATCGCGGCGTCGTGGCTGAGCGCGACGACACCGGCGACGGTGTCGGCGACGGCGGAGCCGACGAGGAGCGGCCCGGCGATGGTGCAGATGGCCGCGAGCACGAGGGCCTGCCCGGGACGAGCGGCACGGGTGGCGACGAGCGCGGCGATCGCGTTGGACGCGTCATGGATGCCGTTCGTGAACGAGAACGCGATCGCGGCGGCCAGCGCCGGTACCAGGCCGTTGGACACGAGGCGACCGCCGACGCGTCAGGCCTGCGCCGGGATGGGGCGCGGCCGGGGGACGTAGGCCCCACGCGGGACGAGTAGGACGGGGCACGCGGCCTGGTGGACCACGTGCGCGGACGTGCTGCCGAGCAGGACCCGGCACGTGGTGCCCCGTCCGCGCGAGCCCATGACGAGCAGGTCGAGATCCTCGGACGCCGTCCGCAGCAGCGCGGCGGCATCGACGCCTTCGAGCAGCACGGTCTCCACAGGGACGGTCGACCCGACCACGGCACGCGCCTGCTCGAGCAGCTGCTCGCCGCGCCGGCGGTCGCCGGCGACGAGGATCCGCAGGCGCGTGTGCCGTCGGCCGGCCAGTGCGGTCGCGACGCCGAGCGCCTCGCGGCCCTCCGGCGTCGCGACGTAGCCGACACCGACGACGTCCGAGCGGGCCGGCGATCCGGCGTATCCCGGGGGTGCGACCGCGACGGCGCAGGGCGCGTCATGGGCGAGATCGAGGGGCGCGTCGCCGAGCAGCGCCCGCGTCGCGGGTCCGCGGTGCGTCGGCCCGACGACGATCAGCTCGGCGGATTTCTGCTCCGCCGTCCGGTGCAGGCCTCGAGCCACGGAGCTCGAGGAGACCGGCCGCGTCTCGTACGGCACGCCGGGCGGGACACTGCGGGCCACGTGGGCCAGGAAGGCCGCGGCTTCCTGACGGCTGATCCGCTCATAGGTCGAGCCGGACGGTCCGAGCACCGTCGCGTACACCGACACGACCAGCAGCGACGCGTCGTAGGCCGGCGCGAGGGCCACCGCGAGCGCGAGGGCGTCCTGCGCCTCGCGCTCGCGGTCGCGCTCGACGCCGACCACGACTCGCGCGGTCACGGCAACCGGAGACGGGAAGGGTTCGGCATCCATCCTGCAGTTCTCCCATGTCTGTGGCAGCGCGCCATCAGGCGCGGCTACCGGTCGGGCGTGCGGGTTGGCCGCAGCGGTTCGCGGGCCACTCCCGATGGAGCCGGGTCCCACGAGTGCGACCGTGGCGGGCATGAGCCATCCGATCGTCGTCGGCTACGACGGAACGCCCGCCGGGACCAACGCGCTGCGCTGGGCTCTCGAGAACGCTCCGCGCGAGAGCCCGGTCGTCGCCGTGGCGATCCAGGGCACCGAGCCGATCCCGCTTCCCGGGGGTGACCCGCTGGCTCGCGTGGCGACGCGCATGGCGCACGACGAGCGCGACTTCTGGCTGGCGTGGGATCGCGACCAGGAGGCGCTCGGCGACGCGGTCGAGCTCGTGGTCGAGCACGGACGGCCGTCGGACCTCCTCCTGCGGGTGGCGCGGGAACGCGAGGCGCGCCTGCTCGTCATGGGACGCCATCACCGCCAGCTGGCCATGCTCCGCCCATCGGTCCTGCGCGACGTCCTCGACGACGCCGATCTGCCGGTAGTGGTCGTGCCGTGGTGAGCCAGGACGTGCCGGCCGCGCCCGCCGTCGATCCGGAGGGGCGAGCCGAGCTGGTCCTCGACCGCCTGGGCAGCGGCCACCGTGGGTTGACCTCGCGCGAGGCGGCGCGACGGCTGGTCCAGCACGGTCCGAACGAGATCAGGCGCGAGGAGGCACGCAGCCGTCTGCGGGACTTCGCGCGGCAGCTGGTCGACCCGCTCGCGCTCCTGCTCTGGGCGGCCTCCGGCTTCGCGCTCGCCGAGGGGACGATCGCCGTCGCGGTCACGATCGTGGCGGTCATCATCCTCAACGCGCTGTTCGCGTTCGCCCAGGAGCTGCAGGCCGAGAAGGCGACGGAGGCGCTGAAGCGGTATCTGCCGGCCCGGGCGCGCGTCCGGCGTGACGGGGCCGTCCGGGAGATCGACGCCATCGAGCTCGTGCCCGGCGACATCCTGCTGTTGGGCGAGGGCGACCGGCTGTCGGCCGACGCGCGGTTGTTGGAGGGGTCGGTCGAGGTCGACATGGCGGCCCTCACCGGCGAGTCGCAGACCGTGGCACGCGGGGCGATCGTGAGCGCCGCACCCCGCCCGGGCGCGCTGCTGGAGGCCGAGGACCTGGTCTTCGCCGGCACCGCCTGCACCGGCGGCGACGCGGAGGCGGTCGTGTTCGCCACCGGGATGGCGACGCAGCTCGGGCGCATCGCGGCGCTCACGCAGCGCGTCCAGACCGAGGCCAGCCCCCTGCAGACGCAGGTCAACCACGCGGCCAAGATCATCGCGGCGATCGCCGTCGCGGCCGGCATCGCGTTCTTCGCGGTCGGCACGGCCGTCGCGGGCCTCTCGCTGCACGACTCGCTGTCGTTCGCGATCGGGATGCTCGTGGCCAACGTGCCCGAGGGGCTCCTGCCGACGATCACGCTGGCCCTCGCGGTCGGAGTCCGCCGGATGGCGCGGCGGCGGGCGCTGGTCAAGCGCCTGGCCGCGGTCGAGACGCTCGGGTCGACCGACGTCATCTGCACCGACAAGACCGGAACGCTGACTGAGGGCCGCATGACCGTGCGTGCATGGTGGACGTCGGCCGGTGACCGGCCGAGCGCCGAGCTCCTGCGCTGCGCCGCGCGCTGCAACAACTCCGCCGCGACGCGCGACGGCGATGGCTGGACCGAGCAGGGCGACCCCAGCGAGAGCGCGCTGCTCATCGGCGCCGCGCAGGCCGGTGTGGACCTGCCGGTCGTCCTGGCTCAGCGCGAGGACCGGCGCCGCCGCCTGCTGCACTTCGACGCGCGACGCAAGCGGATGTCCACGGTGGACGCCGAGGACGACGGCCGGTTGTGGCTCCACGCCAAGGGCGCGCCCGCCGAGCTGCTGGCCCGGTGCGCGACCGTGCGGGAGGGCGACACGGTGCGTGATCTCGATGCGGCCGGGCGGACGGCCGTCCTCGCCGCGTTCGAGGGCTTTGCCGAGGGCGGCCTGCGCGTGCTGGGCTTTGCCGAGCGCCCGGACCCCGACGAGGACGAGCCCGACCGCGACCGGCTCGAGGAGCACCTCACCTTCCTGGGCCTGGCCGCCATGGAGGACCCGCCGCGCGCGGCCGTGGCTGACGCGGTGGCCCGCTGTCGGCACGCCGGGCTGCGGATCATCGTCATCACCGGCGACCACGGTGCCACGGCCGCGGCGATCGCGCGACAGGTCGGCATCACCGCGGGCCGGCCCACGATCGTCGACGGCCCCGACGTGGACCGGATGCCCCAGGCCGACCTCGACGAGCTGCTGCGCGGGACCCGCGAGCTGATCGTCGCGCGCTCGAATCCGGAGACCAAGCTCCACATCGTCGAGGCGCTCAAGGCGCTCGGCCACACCGTGGCCATGACCGGCGACGGGGTCAACGACGCACCGGCCCTCCGGCGCGCCGACATCGGCGTGGCGATGGGAGCTTCGGGCACCGACGTCGCGCGCGAGGCGGCGACCATGGTCCTGACCGACGACAGCTTCGCCTCGATCGCCGCCGCGGTCGAGGAGGGCCGTGTGGTCTACGACAACCTCCGCAAGTTCATCACCTACGTCTTCGCCCATGCGACGCCCGAGGTCATCCCGTTCCTCATCTTCGCGCTGGCCGGGGGTGCCGTGCCGCTGCCCATCACCGCGCTGCAGATCCTCGCCATCGACCTCGGCACGGAGACGCTCCCGGCGCTGGCGCTGGGCCGCGAGCCGGCCGAGCCCGACATCATGGAGCGCCCGCCGCGGCCGATCTCGGAGCGCCTCATCGACCGCGCGATGCTCGTCCGTGCCTGGCTGGTGCTCGGCCTGATCGAGGCCGTCCTGGTCACGGGCGGGTTCTTCTACGCCTTGGTCGACGGCGGCTGGGGGTGGGGCGACGACGTGAGTGCCGGCAGCCCCCTCGAGCACACCTACGTGCTGGCCACGACGATGACGTTCGCGGGCATCGTCGCCTGCCAGGTCGGCGCCGGCTTCGCGACGAGGACGGCACGCGCCTCGCTGCGCCAGATCGGCGCCTTCACCAACCACCTGCTGCTGTGGGGCATGGTCTTCGAGCTGGCCTTCGCCGCGGCGCTCATCTGGCTGCCGCCGCTGCAGTCCGTGTTCCACACGACCGCGCTGCCGTTCCACTACATCCTGCTCCTGGCGGCCATGGCCCCGATCGTGTGGGCCGTCGACGAGGCGCGACGCTGGCAGCTGCGGCGCCGCGCGCCACAGCTTCTCAGTCGCGCTGATCGCCGCCGAACGCGCGACGGGCGATGACGATCGTCGCCAGCAGCGCGCACGGCGCCACGACGACGACCGCGGGGACGCGGGAGCCGGCCGAGCCGGTCGAGGCGTTGGCCCCGCTGACGATGTCGCCGCCCCACAGCCCGACCGCCAGGACGGCGATCCACATCGAGGCGATGGCCAGGGCGCCCCAGCGGGTCTGCTGCGTGGCCATAGCGATCACACCGCCGCCGTGTCGACCGGGGCATGGACGCCGCGCGGCAGCACCACGAGGTGGCAGTGCGTGGCGTGAAGCGCGGTACGCGACATGCTGCCCAGGACCCGATCGCGGAGCGAGCCGCCGCGCCGTGAGCCCATGACGAGGAGGTCCAGCTCCGACGTCAGCCTGGCCAACTGCGATGCCGGCGCCACGCCGTCGATGATCGTCGCGACCGCTGGTGCGCGAGGCTCCACGGCGCGGCGCAGCCCTTCGAGCCGGCCGGCGGCCTCGGCGTCGTCCTCGTCGTCGCGCAGCAGGTGCACGATCTCGATCGACCCGCCGGTGCGCTCGGCCAGCTGGACGGCCCACTCGAGGGCTTCGCCGGCCTCGGGGCTGTCGTCCCACGCGACCCCGATGCGGCGCGGCGCCTGCAGCGGTGCCGACGACGGCGACGACGGGGCGGCGAACGCGATGCCGCAGTTGACCGTCCGCATCGCCGCTGCGTCCGGATCGCCGTGCAGCGCGCGCTCCATGACGTTCGGTGCGCTGCGGGCGAGCACCAAGAGCTGCGCGTGGTGGTGGTCGGCCGCGCGGCGCACGCCGTCGGCCAGCGTCGGCGCGACGATCCCGTCGACGTCGACGTGGACGTCGCGGGCTCCCTCGCCCGCGACCTTGCGCAGGTGCTCGCAGAGGACCTCGATGCGGGTCTCCTGCCACGACGGCACCCAGCTCTCGCGCGCCACGATGCCGATGAGCGCGATCTGTGCGCCGAACGGGCGCCCGAGGGCGACCGCCAGCCCGAGGGTGGCGCGCGCGGTGACCCGGTCGGTGGCGGCGGCGACGATCGTTCGATGCACGGCGCTTCAGCTCCTCGAATGCGGTTTGGCAGCACGACGCTACGGGCCCGGGACGGCCGGTCCATCGGCGGCCGGCCGCAGCGCGGCGGCGGTGAACTACGGACCGTGGACGGCGCTGTGCACCGATGGCCGTCGCGACGTCTGCGCGTAGCGTTCGTGCCTCACCGACCAGGAGGCAGACCATGTCCATCAGCCCGGCCAAGCGTCCCTTCACCGCCGCCCTGCGCGAGCGCTTGACCCGGGTCGCCGCCGCGGTGCCCCGGCCGCGCCGCGCGCCCGCCGAGCCGCGCGCGCCCATGGACGTCCAGGACACCGGTGACACGCTGCAGCTGCGGGTCGATGTCCCGGGCGTTGCGCCCGAGGACATCAGGATCACCATCGACGGCGGCGTCCTGACCATCGCGGGCGAGCACGAGGAGACCTCGGAGCGCACCGACGGCGGGTACGTCCGGCGCGAGCGCCGCTACGGCGCGTTCTGCCGCACCGTGGAGCTGCCCGACCGCGCGGAGGCCGACCGCGTCGAGGCCCACGCCAAGGACGGCGTCATCGACATCACGGTCCCCCTGGGGCGCCCGCCGGAGCGCAAGGTCATCGAGGTCCGGCCGACGGCCTCCTGACGACGTGGGCCGCCCGGTCGGCGAGTCACCTGACGGTCAGCCGGGCCCGCCCGACCACGCCGTCACGTGGCCGAGCAGCACGATCGCCAGCCCGGCGCCGGCGCCGACCGAGGCCGCGACGAGCAGCAGGCGGCCAGGTGCCCCCGGCACCTCCCGGCGGCGGGCGGAGCGCCAGTCCGTCGCGAGCGAGCGCAGCATCCGCGGTGCGTAGCTGAGGAAGTGGATCGCGAACAGCGCGCTCCAGGCGATGAAGCTCGCCTTGTGGACCAGCATGAGCGTGTCGGAGCGGTGGCCGACGAGCAGCACCGCGACGCCCGAGGCGAAGATGGCCGTCGTCGTCGCCACCAAGAACGGCGCGAGGACCCGCAGCGGCAGCGCCGGCGGGCCCTTCTCGCGATAGGGCCGCGCGCCGGCGTAGTAGCTGACCATCCGGTAACTGGTGCTGCCGAGCTTGACCAGCAGCGGCGGGATCAACGCGAGGCCGATCAGCATGTGCGGCGTCCGCAGGCCGCCGAGATCGAGGAGCGTCACGCCCTCGGCGAGTAGGAGCACGGTCAGGACCGAGGCGACGGCCAGCGTGAGGAGCTCGTTGCCGACCGTGCCGCCCCAGCGGGCGCGGCGGGTCGCCGTGCTCGTCCGAGGCTCGGGGAGTGCGGTCATGGCTTCGCAGCGTCGCGGCGCCCGATAAGCCCTCGATGAGAACCGTGCGGATATGAGAGATCTCTCATGTCGCGCTTAGGACCGCGCCATCGGCCGCGGGCAGGCTGAGCGTCATGGCTCCCCGCCGCGTTTCACCGTCCACCGCGATACGCGCCCGCGACGGAGCGCTCGTGCGGCTGCGCGCGCTCAACCGGCTCGCGGTCGCGGGCTCGGTCGCGCTCGTGCTGGGCTTCACCGCGCTGGCCGCGAAGGCGACCCCGCCGCGGCATCCCGCCACCGCGTCGCGCGCCGCTGCCTCCGCGCCCGCACCGGCCGTGCGGCGATACGCACCGTCCGACGACCGCGCTGCGCGACGCCCGCACCGTCACCACGACGACGACACGCCGGCGCCGCGCACCGCGGTCGCCCCGGCGCCCCGCACCGCCGTCGCCCCGGCGCCCGCTCCCCAGCCCACCCCGCAGCCGCCGGTCGTCGTCTCGGGCGGGTCGTGAGCTTCGCGGTCGCCACCTGGCCGGCGATCGGCACCACCGCGCAGGTCGCGGTCGACGACGAGGCCGGGCTGGCCGCGGCGCGAGGCGCGGTCGAGGGCCAGCTGGCCGAGATCGACGCCGCGTGCAGCCGCTTTCGCGACGACAGCGAGCTGGCCGCGGTCCACGATGCCGCGGGCGCGACGGTCCTGGTGAGCGCGCTGCTGGCGCAGGCCGTCGCGGTGGCGCTCGACGCCGCCCGCCGGACCGACGGGCTCGTCGATCCGACGGTCGGCGCAGCCGTCGTCGCGGCGGGCTATGACCGCGACTTCGCCCTGCTGCCGGCCGACGCGCCCGCGGCGCCGCCCGTCCCCGCGCCGGGCTGGCGCTCCGTCGCGCTGCAGGGGCGGCTGCTCCGCCTTCCCCGCGGCGTCCGCCTCGACCTGGGCGCCACCGCCAAGGCCCTCGCCGCCGATCGGGCGGCGGCCGCGGCCGCGCGCGCCGCCGCGCCGGCCGGCGTGCTCGTCAGCCTCGGCGGCGACGTCGCGATCGCGGGCCGCGTCCCAGCGGGCGGCTGGCCGGTGGGGATCGCCGACGGCCACGACCAGCCGGCCGCGACGACCGTGGCCCTGCGTCAGGGCGCCCTGGCGACGTCGAGCACGACCCGGCGCCGGTGGCTGCGCGACGGTCGTCCCGCCCACCACATCGTCGACCCGCGCACCGGCGCCCCGGCCACGGAGACCTGGCGTACGGTGAGCGTCGCTGCGGAAACCTGCGTCGCCGCCAACGTGGCGTCTACGGCCGCGATCGTCCTGGGCGAGGCGGCGCCCGCCTGGCTCGAGCAGCGCGCCCTGCCCGCGCGCCTCGTCGCGGGCGACGGCCGCGTCGCGGTCACCGGCGGCTGGATCGGCGAGGCGGCTGCCTGATGGCCCTCTGGTACCTCACGCGCGCGGCGGGCGCCGTCACCCTGGTGCTCCTCACGCTCACGCTCGTGCTCGGCGTGCTCAACGTCGAGCGCGTCGCCTCGGCGCGCTTCCCCCGGTTCGTCATCGACGGCTGGCACCGCACGATCTCGTTGCTGGCCTGCGTCCTGCTGGCGCTGCACGTGGGGACCACGCTGCTCGACGGGTACGCGCCGGTGCGGATCGTCGACGCGGTGGTCCCGTTCATCTCGGCCTATCGCCCGCTGTGGCTGGGGCTTGGCGCGCTCGCCCTCGACCTCCTGGTCGCGGTGGCGGTGACGAGCCTGCTGCGCGCCCGCGTCGGGATCCGGGCCTGGAGGGCCGTGCACTGGGCGGCCTACGCGTGCTGGCCGCTGGCCTTCGTCCATGGCCTCGGGACCGGGAGCGACGTCCGCGCCGGATGGGTCACGTGGCTCGCGCTCGGCTGCGCCGTCGCGGTCGTCGTCGCCATCGTCGCCCGGCTCGCCGACCGCGACGTCACGCCGGGCGTCCGCGCAGGGGCGCTCACCGCGCTGGTGGCCGCGGCGATCGGCCTGGGCACCTGGCTGCCGGCCGGCCCGATGGCCAAGGGGTGGGCCAAGAAGGCCGGGACGCCGGCGGCGCTCCTCGGCGGCCGGCACGCGACCACCGCCCGGAGGACCCACCGATGACCGAGCGCCTGCTCGCCGGCCTGCCCGCCGACGGACCGATCGGGCTCGTGGCGCACGAGGCGCTTCACGGCCCCGTGCCCGCCGGCGGTCCCTCGCTCATCGAGGCCGTGACGGCCTCCGGCCTCCGTGGCCGGGGCGGCGCCGGGTTCCCGTCCGGGGTCAAGATGGCCGCGGTCGCCGGGGGCCGGCGGCGCCCCGTCGTGGTGGTCAACGGCACCGAGGGCGAGCCGATGAGCGCCAAGGACCGGGTGCTCATGGAGCGCGTGCCGCACCTGGTGCTCGACGGCGCGGCCGCCGCGGCGCAGGCCGTCGGCGCCCGCGAGGTCCTGGTCTGCGCACCGCCCGAGGTCGTGGCGCCGCTTCACCGTGCCGTGGCCGAGCGCGATCGCCGGCGCGGCACGCCCCGCGTGACGGTGCACGCGGCCGCCCGCGGATATGTCGCCGGCGAGGAGACCGCGGTGCTCGCCCACCTCGAGGGCCGCCCGCCCCTGCCGCGGGTCACGCCGCCGCTTCCCGCGCAGCGCGGCTACCGGGGCCGGCCGACGCTCGTGCTGAACGCCGAGACCATCGCGCACGTCGGGCTTATCGCGCGCCACGGCGCCGGCTGGTTCCGGGAGGCCGGCACCGCATCCCGGCCGGGGACGATGCTGGTGACCCTGTCGGGCGCCGTGCGCCGGCCCGGGGTGTACGAGGTGCCGGTCGGGACGACGATCGAGGAGCTCGTCGCGGACGCGGCCGGGACGGTCGAGCCCCTGCGCGCCCTGCTCGTGGGCGGCTACTTCGGCGCCTGGGTCGATCCGGACGCGGCCGGCCTCGCCCTCGACGACACGGTGCTGCGCGCGCACGGCGCGGCCGTCGGCGCCGGCGTCGTCGTGGCGCTCGGCGCATCGACGTGCCCGGTGGCCGAGACGGCGCGCCTGGCCACGTACCTCGCGACCCAGTCCGCCGGCCAGTGCGGGCCGTGCGTCAACGGCCTGCCGGCCATCGCCACCGTCGTCGGGCGCTTCGCCACCGCGCGCACGGAGCGCGGCGACGGGGAGCGGCTCACCCGCTGGATCGAGCTCGTCAAACGGCGCGGGGCCTGCGCGCATCCCGACGGCTTCGCGCGGATGCTCGAGACCGCGTTCGGGCTGTTCCGCGAGGACTTCCACGAGCACGCCCGCACCGGTCCGTGCGCGCGCTGTCACGCGGGCTCGGTCCTCCACCTCCCCGTCGGCGATCGGGTCGGTGCCGCCGCATGAGCGCCCGTCCCGAGGTCGCCCACGAGGAGCTCGCCGTCGACCCGATCGCCTGCGTCGGGCACGGCTTGTGCGCGGAGCTGCTGCCCGAGCGCGTGCGGCTCGACGAGTGGGGCTATCCGATCGTCGACGGGACGATCCCCCCGGCGCTGCGCGAGCACGCCGTGCGGGCGGCGAAGGCCTGCCCGGCGATGGCGCTCAAGCTGCGCCGTGCGCGGTGACGGCGGGCGCGCCGACGCCTACGATGGGCGCCGTGCGGATCCTCGTCGTGGAGGACGAAGCGAGCATCGCCGACTTCGTGGGCCAGGCCCTGCGCGCCCAGGGCTACCAGGTCGACACGGCGGCCGACGGGCTCGACGGCGAGCTCCGGGCCACGACCGGCGACGTCGACCTCGTCATCCTCGACCGCATGCTGCCCGGCCGCGACGGCGTCGAGGTCCTGCGTGGCATCCGCGCCGCGAAGCCGGCGCTGCCGGTGATCATGCTCACGGCGCTCGGCGAGGTCGACGACAAGGTGAAGGCCTTGGACGCGGGCGCGACCGACTACATGACCAAGCCCTTCGCCGTCGACGAGCTGCTGGCCCGCGTGCGGGCGCACCTGCGCAGCCCCTCCCAGCGCGAGGCGACGCGGCTGAGCGCGGCCGGCATCGAGGTCGACCTCGTCTCCCGCGATGTCCGGCGCGACGGCCGCGCGGTCCACCTGTCGGCGAAGGAGTTCGCCTTGTTGGTGCACTTCATGCGCCATCCCAACCAGGTCCTGTCGCGCGGTCAGCTCCTGAGCGGCGTCTGGGGCTATGACTTCGACCCGCAGACCAACGTGGTCGAGGTCTACGTCGGCTACCTGCGCAAGAAGCTGGGCGAGCCCGGGCGGCCCGCGCCGATCGAGACCCTCCGCTCGGCCGGCTACCGGTTCGCCGCGCGGTGAGCCGGCTCGCCGGCCTGCGGCCGCGCATCACGCTGCTCGTCGCCGGTGTGGTGGCGGTCTGCCTCGCGGCGGGCTTCGCGGCGGTCTACCGGGGGACGGTGACCAAGCTGCGGTCGGCCACCGACCACGGGCTGCGCGACGACCTCCACGAGCTCCAGGGCCAGGTCCGCGGCGACACCTCGGCGCAGGTCGTCGACGCCGCGCGGCGCTCCATCGCCCGCCAGTCGTTCCGCCCCACCACGCACGTGGTCTTCGTCGTCGCACCCGGGCGCCCGGTCGTCACGAACGTCCCCGAGCTGCTCGACATCGCCGGCGGCGACGCCGACGACACGCCCGCCGAGCGCCGCGCGGAGACCGACGACGCCCGGCGGCTGCTGACGCAGGGCCCCGGGTTCAGCGACCGGCGGCTGCCCGGCGTCGGCGAGGTCCGGCTGCTCGTCGCGACCCGGCGCGTCCCCGGCGGTGTCGTCCGCTACGGCGTCGCCGAGCCGACCGAGCCGACCGAGCACGCGCGCGCGACGCTCGGCCGGGCCTTCCTCCTCGCGGCCGTCCTGGCGATGGCCGCCGCCCTGGCCGGCGGGCTCCTGGTGGCCTCGCGGGTCGCCAACCCGCTGCGGCGCATGGCGCGCGTGGCCCAGCGCGTCGACGCCGGCGACCTCAGCCCGCGGATGGAGCTCGACGGCCGAGACGACGAGGTGCGGGTCCTCGCCCACTCCTTCGACCAGATGCTCGAACGTCTCCAGCAGGCCTTCGACCGCCAGAACGCGTTCATCGCCGACGCCTCGCACGAGCTGCGCACGCCCCTGACCATCGTGCGCGGCCAGCTCGAGGTGCTCGCGATGCACGAGCACCCGAGCGGCGATGACGTCCGCCGGGTCGAGCAGATCGTCCGCACCGAGATCGACCGCATGAGCCGGATCGTCGAGGACCTCGTGCTGCTCGCCCACGCCGACGACAGCGCCTTCCTGCGCGTCGCGCCGATCGACCTCCCCGAGTTCCTGGCCGGCATCGTCGACGGCCTGCGCCCGACGGCCGACCGGACGATGGTCCTCGCCGAGCCCGTCCCGCCGGTCGTCCTGACGGCCGACCCGGACCGCGTCGCCCAGGCGCTGCGCAACCTCCTGCGCAACGCGATCGTCCACACCGAGCCGGGCGGACTCGTGCGCCTGACGGCGACGGCCTCGGCCGGCTCGGTCCGGCTCGTGGTCGACGACGACGGGCCGGGCATCGCCGCCGACGACCGCGAGCGCGTCTTCGACCGGCTGGCGCGACTGGACGCCGCCCGCGGGCGGGACCGCGGCGGCGCCGGGCTCGGGCTCGCGATCGTCCGCGCCATCGTCGTCGCCCATCACGGCACGGTGCGGATCGAGCGCTCGCCCGAGGGCGGCGCGCGCATCATCGTCGACCTGCCGCTCGAGGGGCCTGCGTCCGGCGACGGCTGAGACATGACCCGTCGTGACCAGGTGCGGCCGGCCGGGGGCCGCCCGCGCGAACTACGCGCGCCGTCGCGCCGAACTACGGATGCGGACCCGTGACCCGGACCGATGGCGCGGGCTCGGCAGCGGCATAGCGTCGCCGCCATGCCTACCACCATCCCCACCGCCGGCGACACCATCGAGGTGCGCGGCATCCCCGGCGCGCCCACGCGGCGCGGCGTGATCCTCGAGGTCATCGGCTCCGGCCACCGCCGGCACTACCGCGTTCGCTGGGACGAGGCCCACGAGTCGCTGTTCTTCCCGGGTTCCGGCGAGGGCGTTCACAGCCAGCGCCACCGTGCGCGTCGCGACCACGCGTCCTGACGACGCGACCACGAGCAACCGCCATGCCTGGCCCCGTTGACCGCTGAGGGAAGCTGCGCGCATGCTCATCGTCGCCGCCCTGGGCGGTAACGCGCTGCTGCGCCGCGGAGAGCCCCTGACCGCCGCCGCCCAGCGCCGCAACGCACGGATCGCCGCGCGTGCCCTCGCCCCGATCGCCGCCGGGCACGACCTCGTCGTCACGCACGGCAACGGCCCGCAGGTCGGCCTGCTGGCTGAGGTCGAGGACCCGGCCGATTGGCCGCTCGACGTCATCGGCGCCGAGACCGAGGGGATGATCGGCTACGTGCTCGAGCAGGAGCTCCGGGCCGCGCTGGGGGGCGCCGAGGTCGCCACGCTGCTCACCCAGACCGTCGTGGACGAGGCAGATCCGGCCTTCGGCCGCCCGACGAAGCCCATCGGCGCCGTCTACGACGCCGGCCGGGCCGACGAGCTGCGGGCACGCGGCTGGACCGTCGCGCCCGACGGCCGCGGGGTCCGCCGCGCCGTGGCCTCGCCGGAGCCGCGGGAGGTCCTCGGGGTTCCGGCCGTGCGGCTGCTGCTGGGCGCCGGCATGGTCGTCGTGTGCGCGGGCGGCGGGGGCATCCCGGTCGTCCGGGCCGGCGGCGGACTCACCGGCGTGGAGGCCGTCGTCGACAAGGACCTGGCCGCCGCGGTCCTCGCGCAGTCGCTGGACGCCGACGTCCTGCTGCTGCTCACCGACGTGCCGGGCGTCTACCGCGACCCGTCGGCCGCCGAGCCCGAGGTGATCGGCCAGGCGCCGCCGTCGTACCTGCGCGCGCTCGACCTCGCGGCAGGGTCGATGGGGCCGAAGGCCGAGGCCGCCGCCCGCTTTGCCGCGTCCGGCGGCCGGGCCGCGATCGGCGGGCTCGCCGACGCGGAGGCGCTGCTCGCCGGGACCGCCGGCACGCAGGTCTCGCTCAGGATGTCGGCCGGCTGACTGGGTTCGGCCGCAGCACCCTATCCAGGTGCGTCACGGCCGGTGCTCGACGGGGTCGACCTCCGACTGGCGCGCGGGCGGGCCGTGGCGGTGCTCGGCCCGAGTGGTTGCGGGAAGACCTCCCTGGCCGAGCTGCTCGTTCGCCTCCGCGACCCGGGTGCGGGTCGCGTCACCTACGGCGGCGTCGACGTCCGCCGCCTCCGGCAGGACGACCTCCGCCGCACGGTGCTGCTCGTCGCCCAGGACGCGCATGTGTTCGCCACCACGATCCGCAACAACCTGGTGCTCGCGCGCCCCGGAGCCGACGACGCGGTGTTGCTCGACGCGCTCGACGCGGTCGGGCTGGGCACGTTCGTCGCCGGTCTGCCCGAGGGTCTCGACACGCACGTGGGGGAGGATGGAGCGCGCCTGTCCGGCGGCCAACGCCGGCGTCTGCTCGTAGCCCGGGCGCTGGTCTCCGACGCCCGCGTCCTCCTGCTCGACGAGCCCGCCGCCCACCTCGACCCCGAAGCCGCGCGCCGTCTGCACGCGCGCCTGGTGGCCGAGAAGGCACGGCGGGCGATCCTGATCATCGCCCACACGACGGCGGGCCTCGAGGACTGTGACGACACCCTCGTCTGGCCGTCCTGACCGCGCGACGAATCCGTAGTCCCCCGCGCCGCCGTGCGGTCCGGCGCGGTAGGCGGCGGCGCACGCCGCTCGTAGCGTCGCAGGCGTCACTGCGAACCTGTCCGGAGGCTCCATGTACTACAAGATCGTGGCCGGGATCGACGAGGGTCCCCGCTCCCGCGATGCGGCCGTGCTCGCCGAGGCGCTCGCCGAGGCCTGCGACGGCGATCTCCTGCTCGTGGCCGCCTTCGCCGACCCCTTGCTCCCGTTCCCGCTCACCCTTGGCGGCGGCACTCATCGCACGGCCGAGGCTCAGGCGACGCTGGCGCACGTGCGCCCCGGACTGGCGCCGAAGGCCCACACCCGCGTGCTGGCCGACGTGTCGCCGGTCCGCGCCCTGCGCCGCTGTGCCGGCGACGAGCTGGCCGACGTCGTCGTCATCGGCTCCTCTCAGAAGGCGGCGCACGGGCAGGCGAAGCTCGGGCGTACCGGCCAGGCGCTCCTGCGTGATCTGCCCTGCGGGATGGCGGTGGCCGCCGCCGGGATCGCCGAGCAGCCGTTCGCGCTTCGGCGCATCGTCGTTGGCGTCGACGGCCGCTCGGATTCGCGCGCGGCGCTGTCCTTCGCCCGCGTGCTCGCCTCCGGCTGCGGGGCCGAGCTCGTGCCGGTCGCGGTCGTCGAGGACGCGCTGCCGCCCGAGATGAGCGTCCTGGGGACGATCGCGACGCTGACCGAGTGGGACGAGCTGATGGCCGAGCGCCGCGAGAAGCTCCGGCGGCGACTGGCGCGGGAAGATGTCGAGGCCGAGCTGCGCAGCGGGCAACCCGCCGCCGAGCTCGCGGCGGCCGCGGCCGACGCCGACCTGCTCGTGGTCGGTGGCCGGCGGCGCGGGCGGTTGGACCGCATCGTGTCCGAGAGCACCTCGGAGCTGCTCTGCCGGGGCGGCGTGTGCTCGGTGCTGCGCATTCCGGAGCGCTCGTCGTGACGGACGTGCGCGTGCTGCTTGCCGGGCCCGGCGGATGCTGCATGGACGACGCGGCCGCGGCGCTGTCCGCCGACCCGGACGTCTGGGTGATCGCGCGCTGCGTCGACCGCTGGCATGCGGCCGAGACGATCCGCGCCCTGGCGCCCGATGTGGCCGTCGTCGACGTCGGGCTCGTCTCGTTGTCGGAGGCCTTCCTGGCGGGATGGGGCCCGATCTCGCGTGACACCGCGTTCGTGGTGGTCGGCCACGAGCCGAGCGAGGTCGTCGCCCGCCGGCTGTGCCGGCAGGGCGTGTGCGCCTACGTGCCGCGGTCGCGGCTCGCGGCCGAGCTGCCCGGCGCCGTCCGTCAGGCCGCCGGGGTCCCGGTCGCGGCCTGATAGCAGGACTCGTGGTAGCGCGCTGCGGTGGCGCTCGGCGCACGGCCGTGGTCGGCGGCGAAGGACGTGCTGCGGGCGATGCCGGCATCGACGACCACCATGGGCTCGTAGATGCCGATCACGTCGTCGCACGCGGTGCAGCGGTGAAGGGCGGCCTGGAAGGGCATCGGTGCAGGCGTGGGCGGCACGCCGGTTGCCACGGTGACGGCGCCGGGGGCGGCCGGCATCCGGGGAACCTCCGCTCATCGGTGCGGTCGACTACGTACGCGCCCGGCGGTCCGTGGAATCCCGCATCGCACGCGGAGGCGGGCCGACGGCGCCGGCGTCCTTCGCGGCAACCCGGACCCGCAGGTCCACCGCCACCGCGCCGTCCGGCCGGGCCAGGAGCGGGTTGACCTCGATCTCGGTCACCTCCGGATGGTCGAACGCCAGCGCCGCGATCCGGCAGATGACGTCGGCCACGGCAGCGGCGTCGCACCGCGGCGCGCCGCGCCACCCGTGCAGGAGCGGGGCGCAGTGCAGCGACTGCATCATGTCGGTCGCGGTGCGCCGGGACACGGGCGCCAGCCGCACCTGCACGTCGCGCCACAGCTCGGCGGTGATACCGCCGGCGCCGCAGGCGACCACCGGGCCGAACGTCGGATCGCTCGTCGCCCCGACGAGGAGCTCGACGCCGTCGGCGACCATCTCCTGCACGAGGAACTCCGTGACCGCGATGCCGTCGGCGGCGAGGCGCCGGGCCAACGCACCGGCAGCGCGCGCGGCCGCGGCGGGCGACGCGAGCCCGAGCGCGACCGCGCCGTGCTCGGTCTTGTGGGCGAGCCCGGGCGCGACGGCCTTGACGGCCACCGGCGCGCCGAGCGCCCGGGCCGCCGACCGTACGCCGGACGCCGTAGCGCTGACCTCCTGTCGCGCGAGGGGCAACCTGTAGGCGTCGGCCAGCTGCCGGGCCGCGTCGGGGCCGAGCCATCCCCCGCTGCCCACGCCCGCGCCGGCGAGCACCGCCGCTGCGGTGAGGCGATCGATGCCCTCGGGACGCTCGGCGACGTCGTCGGAACGCTCGCGCCAGCGGACGTGGCGCGCGATGCGGGCGATCGCCGTCGCGGCTCCTTCCGGCGTGTCGACCAGCGCGGCCCGTCGCGCGACGGGCCTGGGCACGCGCTGGGCCAGCGGCACGACGACCACGGGCTTGCCCAGTCGGGGTGCGGTCTGCACGATGTGGGCGATCGCGTCGTCGCTGCGTCCGGCCAGGGGAGGGACGTGCAGTGCGACGATGGCGTCGACCGCGGGGTCTGCGGCCAGTGCGTCGAGCACGGGTGGGTAGGCGCTCCCCGGCGCGTCGGCGATGAGGTCGACGGGGTTGCCGAGGCTCGCGCCCGGGCGCGTCGCGCGCACACGCGCGCGAGTAATCGGCCGGAGCCGCGGGAGCTGCAGGCCGGCGGCCTCCGCCGCGTCGGCGCAGGCGATGCCCGCGCCGCCCGCGTTGGTGACGATCGCGATCGCGTCGCCCCTCGGAAGGCCGGCGCGGTCGAGGACCGTCGCGACGTCCAGCAGGTCGCCCACCGTGTCCACGCGGATGACCCCGGCCTCGGCCAACAGGGTGTCGGCCAGGGCGTCTGAGCCCTCGACCAGCGCGCCCGTGTGCGATGCGGCGGCTCGGACTCCGGCGCGGCTGCGGCCCGCCTTCACGGCGACGATCGGCTTGACGCGCGCGACGCGACGCGCCACCTGCGCGAACGCCCGCGGGTTGCCGAACGACTCCAGGTACAGCGCGATCACGCGCGTGCGTGGATCATCGGCCCAATACCGCAGCAGGTCGTTGCTCGACACGTCGGCGCGGTTGCCGAGCGACACGAACGACGACAGCCCGATCCCGCGCCGTGCAGCAGCGTCCATCGCGACGATGCCGATGGCCCCGCTCTGGGAGGCCAGAGCGACGCCGCCCGCCGGGGCGCGCTGCGGTGCGAAGGTCGCGTTCAGCGACACCGCCGGATCGGTGTTCACGACGCCGAGGCAGTTCGGGCCCACCAGGCGCACGCCGCCGCGGCGGCAGAGCTCCAGCAGGCGCGCCTGGCGTCGGCGGCCGGCGGCACCGGTCTCGCCGAAGCCCGCGCTGATGACCACGAGCGCCCGGAATCCGGCGGCGATGCAGGCGCGCGCGGCCGGCAGGACGTCCCGGGCCGGGACCGCGATGATCCCCAGCTCGAGGCCGGGCGGCAGGTCGGCGACGGTGCGGACCGCCGGCACGTCGGCGACGGAGGCGGCGGACGGGTGGACGGCGTACAGCGCTCCGCGGTAGCGGCCGGCACGGAGGTTGCGGAGCAGCTCGCCGCCAACGGAGCCGCGGCGCGCGCTCGCGCCGATCACCGCGACCGCGGCCGGGGCCAGGACGTGCCGCAGCCCGGCGCTCGCGGCGGCGCGGTGGCGGCGCTCGAAGGCGTCCGTCTCGGTCGCCCCGGGCCCGATCGCCAGCGCCACGTCGACGATCCCCGCCGCGGTGTGCACCGTGAACGGCAGCCCGGCCTCGCGGAACACGTCGAGCATCGCGAAGTTGTCGGCGCGGACCTCAGCGGTCAGCGTGGTGAGCCCCTGCTGCGTCCCTTCGGCGGCCAGGCGTTCGAGGAGCACGGTCGCGATGCCGCGCGCGTGCCAGGCGTCGTCCACGACGAACGCGACCTCGGCCGTCTCGAGATCGGTCGGCACGAGACAGGCGTGCGCGATGACGTCGCGCCCGGCCGTCGCGAGCAGGTTGGTGATGTCGGGCGCGGCGACGAGCGCGCGCACGGACGCGGGGACGTCGACGCCCAGGGAGAAGAAGCGCATCAGCCGGCTGCGATCCGAGAGCCGTTCG
>Ga0157379_10000628_pt1 | contig 28461 bp, 25 predicted proteins | sample S25metaG_FD_121802 | JGI IMG/M metagenome (GOLD analysis project Ga0157379, IMG submission 121802) | Switchgrass rhizosphere microbial communities from Kellogg Biological Station, Michigan, USA - S2-5 metaG | ecosystem: Host-associated > Plants > Roots > Rhizosphere > Soil | place: USA... | reverse complement strand
CTGGAAAGTAATTTCATTGTAGGTGTTCATCTGGAAAACCGGTTCTGCATTTCCCAATACGCCGATACCATTCGGACCGTCCAGGCCGAGAATCTGCGTGGCTGATTTGCCCTGCTGGATCTGGTAGGATCCCAGCACATATCCGAATGATCCCTGTGGAATGGACGGCGTGACGAGCCTGGTAACGTTTGAACGGTTAAGCCAGAAATTGACGGTGGTATTCCAGATAATGTTGTGTGTGGAAACTGGCCGTGCATTCATGCTGAGTTCCAGTCCTTCATTTTCAAGATCACCGGCATTATTCCACTGGGTTGAGAATCCCGAGGATGTCGGCGGATTGCTCTGCAGAAGAAAATTGTAGATATTCTTTTTATAGTATGTCAGTTCAAAACTCAGTTTGCCGTTCAGTACGCTGAAGTCAATACCGGTTTCAAATTCACTTTGTCTTTCCGGTTCGATGGATGGTTGTCCTTTTTGCAGTCCGATGATGGTTCCGGTCAGTCCACCGATATTGGAGACATTCATGGCAGTGAATTTGGATCCGTAAGCCGGAACATTGTTGGCTTCACCGTAGGCGGCCCTGATTTTAAAGTTGCTGAAAAATCCATTCGGATCCAGCAGGCCGCTGTTGGTCAGGTTCCAGGAAAGTCCTGCTTTCGGATAGGTGTAAAATTTTGTTGCGTCTCCGTTGTTCGACGACCTGTCGAACCGTACGCCGATGGTAGCTGTGATGGCATCCATGATGGCCGCTTCTTCCTGAATATAGATTCCCTGGTTTTGGAACTGTGAACGGAACTGGTAGGAAGTCAGTGCACCGGCCTGATCCACATTCGACTGACCGGAGATCAGGTGGGTTGCGGCATTGATCAGGTTATTATAGTTCCCGTTTTCCTGCGTAAATCCGGCGGACGAAGTGAGGATGAGGTTTCTGGATGCAGTGTAAGAATTCACCAGGGAAAGAATAAAATTGGTATTGAGGTTATTGGTGAATCCCTGAACAGAGGTTCCCTTGTTGACAGACTGAAACTGCAGGTCTGAAGGGAATAATAAATTCGTCTCAAGACCGTAATAATCAAATCCGCCACCGCCTACAAATTTGGTAACGCTTTTCTGGGAACGCTGGAACACGGCTTCCAGACCGATGCCGGTTATGAAACGGTTCACACCTTCATGGTTTTGCATGAGGGCAAGCGTCTGCAGCGGATTGGAAGCGGCGAAATGATTGATCGGATAAACACCATTGGCATCGGGATGGAGTTGCTCAAAATCCGGTGTGGAAGAAAGCGCGATGCCCAGCGTGACACCCGCATTGTCGTTCCCCTGTAATCCGCGGTTGGCGGAGGTATTCAGGTAGTTGGTGCTGAGACCTACACGGATATTATCCGAGATATGGTGATCGAGGTTGAACCGCAGGCTGGTGTTTCGGTATCCTGTATTTTTCACGATGCCCGCTTCATCCTTGGTGCCTGCCGATACATAGAAAGTAGTCCGGTCATTGCCACCGCTCACACTCACCAGCGTATTCCTGGCGAAACCGGTATTGCCATAAATTTCTTTTTCGTAGTCGTAGATCTGGCCCTTGGCCTGTGCATCGGTGAACTGGGCTGCGAGCCTGATCTTGGTCAGACTGTCGTTCGACAAACTCGCAGCGGTTTCAGCTGTAAACTGGCGAACGCCGAGGAGTTTGCTGACCTGTATGAATCCGAAATCCTGTGCAAAAGTGACCCGTGTTCTTCCGGCAAATCCTTTTTTAGTTGTGATGATCACCACGCCGGCTGCCGCTCTCGATCCATAGATCGCAGCCGCCGATGCGCCTTTCAGAATTTCCACGTTTTGAATGTCTTCTGCATTGATGTCAGAAATTCTGCCGGAGGGATTGTCCTGGTTGGAAGTCATCGCTCCGTTGTTCAGTGCACTGGTGACATAGTTCAGGCCCGCTGAAGTGGATGTGTTATCAACAAAGACCCCGTCCACTACATACAGAGGCTGTGTATTTCCATATATGGAAGTAACACCGCGCAGTTTGACCGACAGGCCGCCGCCAGGTGTACCGGAGTTCGCGTTTATGTTGGCACCTACAATTTTACCATTGAGCGCCTGGTCGAAGGTTTGTGAAGGCGCCACGCCGTTGAGCTGGGTAGCCGAAATGGTAACTACTGAGTTGGCGAGGTTTCTCCTTTTTATAGAAGTACTCAGGCCCGTCACCACTACTTCATCCAGCCGGGCGATGTCTTCCACCATATCAATTTTTATATCATCTGTACCGTTCCACTTCACAATCTGACTGCGGAATCCGGTACTGGTAATGATCAGGTTGCTGTTTACAAGAGCATTCAATTTAAACTTCCCGAGGTCGTCGGTTACGGTGCCGGCAGCTTTTCCCTCGATGAGGACACTGGCTCCGGCAATGGGTTTTCCTTTACCATCCACCACGGTTCCCGTAAGTAGTTTCACCTGGGCCCTGCTGATGCAGGGCATCCCGGCAAGTATGATGAGCAAAATGGTTATCAGTTTGAAATTTCTCATAAAATGGTTTGTGATCGTTTGGTTTTGATTTTTACTTGGTTGGCTGTGGGTTTAGAAAAATATGATTGCCGTATCCTTTTTCCACTATCTGACGGGCGCGGAGGGGATAGGTTGAAAGGTCTTCCGGTGCAATGGTAGCCAGCCCGTCTACATAGCGGTTAAATAAACAAAAAGCGGCGGCGATTAATACCGTGTCGTGAATGTCGCGGTCGGTCGCTCCCTGTTCTTTGGCATGCTCAATGTCCTCCGCGAGTACCGCTTTGCCACTCTGCTGCACTTTGCCTGCAATTGTCAGCAGGGATTTGAGTTTTTCAGAGACGGGCGCCGCCTGGTAGTCACGCTTCACTGCGTTTACGGTTTCGTTATCTCCGTTTAGATAGCAGGAGACGATGGCGCCGTGCGACTGGTGGCAATAAAAACAATCATTGAGATAAGAAACGTGCGTGGCGATCATTTCACGTTCTGCCGGGCTCAGCCCTTCATTGCTGCGGAGCAGCAGTTCAGTCAGTTCACCGAGTGGTTTGGCTGTTTCCGGGCTAAAGGCCAGGAGCGCACGTATTCCCGGAAGATTTTCATCGAGGTCAATGTGGGGCATAAATCTTTTTTGAAGTAGTTATTATTTTAATAATCCCGCCTGTGAATAGCCTTCTCTCGCGCGCATGGCCGCACGGTCCACATATACCTGGCGGTCTGCCGGTGCCCAGGTGTTGAGGCCATCCACATAGCGGTTAAACATGCAGAAAGCAGCGGCGATCAGGACGGTATCGTGAATTTCACGATCTGTTGCGCCGAGTGTCCGGGCTTTTTCAATCTGATCGGACGTAACGTATTTGCCTCCTTTCTGTACACTGCCGGCGATAGCGAGCAGGGCTTTTAGTTTTTCCGGAATATCGGCAGACTGAAAGTCTTTCTTTATGCTGTCAATAAAGGGCATATCGGCCTGGTAGTAATGTTGCGCCATGGCACCGTGCACGTTATGGCAGAAAAAACAATCGTTTTCCGACGATACATAGGCACCTATCATTTCCCTGTCGCCGCGGCTCAGGGTATTGTTTTCGTCGTGCAGCAGTATTTCAGCGAGCTCATTTAGAATGGCCCCCGTTTCCGGCCGGTAAACCATCGGACCCCGGATACCCGGTAAATCGTTTCCAAAATCAATCCATGCCATCCTGATAAATTTTTAAGTTTTTTAAATATGGTATCCCCGGTTGCACATTCTCTTTCCCATTTCTTCATAGGCTGCTTTTCCAGTCGGGGTATAGCTGGCCAGCCCGTCCACATAGCGGTTAAACATGGAAAAGCTGGCGGCAATCAGCACCGTGTCGTGAATTTCGGAGTCTGCTGCGCCGGCTTTTCTGGCCAGTTCAATGTCGCCGGAGGTAACTGATTTGCCGTTGTTCTGTACTTTGCCTGCGATGACCAGCAGCGCTTTTATTTTTGGTGAAAGAGATCCGGCATTCCGGTATTCAAGCAATTCATCCACCACTTCCTGCTGATCGCCATACCAGCAGCGTGCCGCTGCCGCGTGACTGTTCATGCAGAAAAGGCAATCATTTTTTTGCGAGACATAAGCGGCGATGAGTTCTCTTTCTGCGGAACTCAATGAAGAAACACCGCGGAGCAGGGTTTCCGCCAGCTCGCAGAGCGGCTTGCCTGTCTCCGGTCTGAAATTGAAAAGACTTCTGATGCCGGGTACTCCTTCTTCCACTGCTATGTATGCCATTATTATTTGGTTTCGGGTGAGTATTTGGTTTGTTTGTTCATCAGCGTGATGACAAAGCCGATCAGGAAAACAAAATCGAAATAGAAAATGGCGTTGCCGTAGCCTCCCAGCGTCTCCACGAGGGATCCTATGAAGAAAACAGCGATGCCGGTAATGATCCTGCCGAGGTTGAAACAGACGCCTGTTGCTGTGGCGCTGAGGGAAACCGGGAAGAGTTCGGGAATATACATGGACAGGGCTCCCTGGCTCATACCAAAAAAAATGGTGATGAAGGCGATCTGGAAATAGGTAAAGGCAGTCAGAGTGGTCGTCAGTCTGAACAGAAAGAAAGCAAGTACAAAACAGGCACCGAAACAGAGAAGTAGTGTCCTTTTCAATCCGAGCGCGTTCACCACCCAACCGGAGATGAATCCGCCGAGCAATCCGCCGCTGCCCATGACCATCATGGCCAGACCCCGTTGCTTTTGTCCGCTGTCTCCTGATACTAAATTTTGTATCCAGTAGGGAAGCCAGGAAAAGGTTGCCCAGAGCCCGATCAGAGCGGCGCCAAAAATGGCCGAACCAAGGATCAGGTTACGCCTGTTTTCTTTGCTGAAGATTGACTGAAGATCTTTCCTTGAATGATCTGCGGCTTCTTTTGCACTCGTCCATTTTTCAGATTCTGTGAAAAGGATCGCAGCCAGGGCAGAGAGGACGACAGGCAGCACACCGACCAGAAACCCGGTTCTCCATCCGGGAACGAAGTAAGTGAGCAGTCCGGCGGAAAAAATGCCGACGGGGATCGATATGGACAGTATTCCCAGCAGCACTGCCCTTCTTTTCTCCTGGTATCCTTCCGAAATCAGCATCGTAGTAACCACCAGCACGCCACCAATGCCGAAACCTGAAATGAAACGGCAGATAACGACCATGATCCAGGTTGGCGCGAGACCAGTAAACATAGTAAATAGTCCATAACACAGAGTTGCATATATGAACGATTTTTTACGTCCCAGCCTGTCGCAGAATATACCCCAGAAAATTCCCCCGGCTGTCCATCCGAAAATGAAAACAGCGTTGATGGTGGCGCTGATATTTTCTGTGTTCTGTGTATGATTCTGCAACAGATCCCTGATGGCATCCGGCAGATACACAGACATCAGCGTGGATACGGTGCCTCCGGTCATGCTGCTCAGAAAACAGATAAGAAAAAGGGCCCGTCCGGATTTTGAAACCGAATTCGCTTTAGACATTGCTAAGGTTGCAGTGGATTCCATGATTGATTATTTATAACTTTCCTCGCCTTTTCTTACCAGTGGATCTTTCGGTCTGTCGTATCCGTGAGAGGCCAGCCGCGAAGCCAGTTTCTGATAATAGGCAGGATCTTCCGGGCAATAAGTTCCCAGTCCATCCACATAACGGTTGTACAAACAGAACAGGGCCGCAATCAGCACCGTATCGTGAATTTCCCTGTCGGAGGCTCCCGCATTTTTTGCCCTGACGATGTGTTCGGGCAATACTGATTTGCCGGAACGCTGTACGGCAGCGGCGATTTTCAAAAGAGATTTCAGTTTTTCGGTGACGGGTGCATTTTCCATATCCTGACAGACTAAGTCAAGCAATTTTTTCGAACCGCCCAGGGCAATCACCGTGGCTGCATGTGCATTGGTACAAAAGCGGCATTGATTGCCATAGGAAACGACGGTGGCAATCAGCTCTCTTTCCATTTCCGTCAGCGTGTTCTCTCCGCGTAAAAGGATCTGGGTGAGTTCCCGGATAGGCGCTGCCGTATCTACCCGGTTTTCCAGTAAGCCCGTGATGCCGGGTAATCCGTTATTTAATTTGATGTATGCCATAATCAGGGATTTTTATAGGTAGTTGTGAGCGGATGAAACTGCTTCCAGGAATGCCAGAATTCCTGATAAGCCTGCAAAGGCTCCAGTTTGCTGTCTTTCAAAGGGCCGGAAATGCAGATTCCTTCGGGCGTCCACTGTGAGCGGGTATTTGTATCCGTTAGGAAAGGGACTGCAGGATCTGCGCGGAAAAAAAGGCGGGAGCCCTGCACGGTTCGGTTGAATACGTGAAAGCTTGCCGTGTCATTTTCCAATATCAGTGCGACGGCCATGCTACCGATGCTATCCTGTATAAGACGTTCTTTCACCAGGTCGTTCCAGTCATAGGCCTTATCCTGGCCACCGGCTTTTACCCCGATAACCCATGACTTCATTTTCCAGGACGCGGAGTCTCTCTTTTCCAGGCGGCTTTTAACATTACCCTTGTCAAATTTGGCGAGATCATCATAGTCGCTTTGGAAGAGCGAGTCCGGTTGCAGGATGGTGGAATTGGGGTGAAGCTTCATCCAGGCAGCGAGCGAATATTGGCGGGAAGGAATCTCTGAAAGGCTCTTTCCTTTCAGCGGACCCGCCACGGCTATGCCGGTAGCCTGCTGCCACCAGCTGTCGGTGGTCTTATCTTCAAACATGGCATTAAAATGATCCATTCCCACGAGCCGGAAGTTTTCCGCCTTGCCGTCAACCAGGGGGCTGTAAACCCTGCCCGTCCGGCAAACCGTACAGTAGGTAACCATGACGGGAACGCCGCCGACGGTATCTTTTATCTGGTGATGGTATCCGATGATCTGAATGGGATAGGCGCGGGCCTGCCCGTTGATGTCTATCCCGATGATCAGTTTATTGGTGTCAATGGTATTGCTGTTTATTCCGGCGAAATTCTTATGCTCCGGCTGATAGAATATTTTATCGGCCTGAAATTTAAAGTTGAAAACACCGAAGACAAAAAAGTAGAAAAGAATGGGCAGCGTAAGCAGGATGATGGGCCATGGTTTTCTTGACTTATATATTTTCAGTGCAGGACCGATGACCAGAAGAATGCCGATCAGCCGGAGCAGCCATTTATATTTTTCGATAAAATAAGCCCATCCGATGGTATCGGACTGCTGACTGCCTGGAAAAGGCATGATAAAATAAACGCGCAGTATTTCTGTTGCCAGCAACAGTATAATGCCGATTATTAATAATAATCTGGACATATTCAATATTTAGTAGGAAAAGAAAACCCGGAAAAACGGAATCAGGCCTGGAATTGGGGCGGCTTGCCTGAAGAAGCTATCTGTGGTTCCGAAAGGGAAACCTGGAAACGGGGAAAGAATGCCGGTAAGGAAACCGCCGGTAACATAAGCTTGTATTGGTAAGAATGATTTTCGTAATCGTTTCCGCTAAAATTTTTCTGAAAGCCCGAACGTGAGGATGACTTGTTGTTGCCGGCCAGATCATTGACGGCATTTCCATAATCGCTGCCTGCTTTCTTCAATATCATTTTATGCGTGTCGGGAATGCAGTATATAATCAGGTTGCCTTCCATTACGCGCCGCTTCACATATTTGTAGGTCTTACCATCCAGGGTGATTTCACCGGAGATGCGTTCAAGGCCCCTTTGTTCCATCTGGTAGGGGTTGTCGAGGGGAATCGTGATGGCGATGAGTTCGTTTTCTTCATACCGGTTTTCATCGAGCCGGGTTTCCAGCCTGGCGTCGGCCTTTATTTCGGCATAGTAAAACCAGGCACGGTATCCTATTATATTAAACAGGAGTATCAGCAGCAGAAAGATGGAAAAGTATTTTCTCAAAGCAATTTCAGTCGGGTAAATATAGTAATTATCCCAATAACCAAAATTTCACGATTTTTATTATTCGCTAACTTTAAGAACCATGAAAATAAGCCCAGCCGCCGGTAAACCCGCCGATCCTTCGATACTCGTAAATATCCCACGCCTCATTACGGCCTACTATGCATTACAACCGGACGTTTCCGTACCGGCACAAAAAGTGGCTTTTGGCACGTCGGGACACCGCGGTTCCTCCCTTTCGTCTTCTTTTAATGAGTGGCATATCCTGGCCATTACACAGGCGATCTGTCAATACCGTAAAGAGCAGAAAATCGAGGGGCCGCTCTTCCTGGGTATTGACACCCATGCACTTTCGGAGCCTGCTTCGGTGACTGCGCTGGAGGTTCTTGCCGCCAATGGAGTGGAGACCATGATCCCGGAAGGATCTCCTTATACGCCAACGCCTGCCGTGTCGCAGGCTATTCTAACGTATAACAGCAACCGAAAAACCGGGCTCGCGGATGGTATCGTGATAACGCCTTCGCACAATCCGCCTGATGACGGAGGTTTCAAATACAATCCGACCAATGGCGGACCTGCGGGAACGGAGATCACTTCATGGGTAGAAAAGAAGGCCAATGAATTGCTGGAAAAAAAACTACAGGGCGTGCAGCGGATGACTTACGAAAAGGCGCTGCGTGCTTCCACCACACACCGTTTCGATTATATCAATCATTATGTGGACGATCTGAAAAATGTACTGGATTTCGACATCATCCGCAGTTCGGGCATCCGGATAGGCGCCGATCCGCTGGGAGGAGCAGGGGTTCACTATTGGGGACCCATCGCGGATAAATATAAAATCAACCTGGAGATCGTGAATAATACGGTAGATCCCACCTTTAGGTTCATGTCGGTTGACTGGGACGGCAAAATCCGCATGGATCCTTCTTCACCCTATGCCATGCAACGGCTGATCGGAATGAAAGATAAATTCGATATTTCGGTAGCCTGCGATACGGATCATGACCGTCATAGCGTGGTTACGCCGGTCGCCGGCCTGCTGCCGCCCAACCATTATCTTACCGCCTGTATCTTTTATCTTTTACAGAACCGGCCAGACTGGAAATCTTCTGTCGCCATTGGGAAGACGCTGGTCAGCAGCCGCATGATCGACCGTGTGACAAAAAAACTCAATCACCCGCTCTATGAAGTGCCGGTCGGATTTAAATGGTTTGTGGACGGGCTCATTGACGGCTCGCTTTGTTTTGTAGGAGAGGAGAGTGCCGGCGCCAGTTTTTGCCGGCGAAACGGACAGGTATGGACGACGGACAAGGATGGTTTTATTCCGGCCCTGCTGGCTGCGGAAATGACGGCTAAGTTGCAAAAAGATCCGGGACAGATATATAAAGAACTTGAACAGGAGCTGGGACATTCAGTATATGACCGCGTGGAAGCGGCCGCCACACCGGAACAAAAAGCAAAACTATCCAAACTGAATCCCGACCAGATCAAATCGAAAACCATGGCCGGAGAATCTATTACAGGCATACTCACCAAAGCGCCGGGCAACCAGGCTTCGATCGGCGGGCTGAAACTGGAAACGGAAAACGGATGGATTGCCGCGCGGCCTTCAGGTACCGAAAATATTTATAAGATCTATGCCGAAAGTTTTCTGGGCAGGGAGCATCTCGATAAAATGTTGCAGGAAGCCCAGGTCATCGTCGATGCCGCATTGAAATAAGATTTACTTTCCCGGATCATTTTTACCGGCCTTGTACGGCACCGCGGGAATCGCATGAAATATCTCAGGCATTTATATATCCAGGTACTTATCGGCATTGGACTCGGCGTTTTGTGCGGATGGCTCTTCCCATCCTTTGCGCCCACGGCCAAACTCATCAGCGATACGTTTATCAACCTGATCCGGATGATCATCGTGCCGGTCATCTTTTGCAGCATCGTAACAGGGATTGCCGGTGCGGGGAGTATGAAGAAAGTCGGCCGGCTTGGATTGAAAGCCCTGATATATTTTGAAGTGGTCTCCTCCCTGGCGCTCGTTATCGGGCTCGTCGTTGCCAATGGTATTAAACCGGGTGCGGGTGTAGCTCACGGGCAGGGACAGACGGCGCAGGTGACGCAGATCGCGAAGGAAGCCGAGTCTTTCAGCTGGCTGGATTTTTTCTCCCATATTGTCCCTTCCAATATTGTCGAAGCGTTTGCGAAAGGAGATATTCTGCAGATCCTTTTTTTCAGCGTTCTTTTTGCTGTCGGATTGAAACAGTTGGGCACTTCCGGGAAATCCATACTTGACGGCTTACAGAAAATCAACCAGGTTGTTTTCAATATTTTGAAAATGATCATGAAGCTCAGTCCCCTCGGCGCTTTCGGAGGAATGGCCTATACCATTGGCAAATTTGGGTTCGGGACGCTTTTTGTGCTGGGCAAGCTGATGATCTGTTTTTACCTCACCGGACTGTTGTTTGTTTTTATTGTCCTGAATCTTATCTGCCGTTATTATGGATTCAGTCTCTGGAAACTGCTCGGATATATTAAAGAAGAAATTCTGATCGTTCTCGGCGCGAGCAGCAGCGAAGCCGGATTCCCTTCGCTGATGCAGAAACTCGAAGACGCGGGTTGCGAAAAAGAAGCCGTCGGTCTCATTATCCCGACGGGATACAGTTTCAATCTCGACGGTACGACCATCTACCTGAGTATGAGTGTTATTTTTCTTGCACAGGTATTCGGTATTGAACTTAGCCTGGGTCAGGAACTCGTCATCATTGGCATACTGCTTATCACCAGCAAGGGCGCTGCAGGCGTTACGGGAAGCGGATTTATTGTGCTGGCATCCACTTTAACGGCCATGAAAGTGATCCCCCTGGAAGGGCTTGCCCTGCTGATTGGCGTGGACCGGTTCATGAGTGAAGGCCGGGCACTGATCAACTTTATGGGAAATGCAGTAGCCACCGTGATCATTTCCAAATCAGAAAATATGGTGGATGAAGAAACATACAAGAGGGTAGTGGAGAAAAAAATCAGTCGGCCGTAAATTTCATTCCGGCCGCAGCACGAATCCGGTCGAGTGTTTCCATGATAAGCAGGCTGTCCTCAAAACGCATGACCGGACTTTCCTTCAATCCCCTTTTCAGGCATTCCACTACGTGTCTTGCTTCATACTGATATCCGAATCCGCCTTCTCGGTAAACCGGGATTTCCTGCCGGCTGTCTTCGCGGCCCGGATAAAGTTCAATGTTGGCGCTGGGAGCATAGAACCGGCTGGTGAGCCGGGCCCTGCCCTGTGTTCCGCAGATATCGGCATCGGTGCCGGTATTGGATTCGAGGGTCGAGAAAAGTTGTGCCATCGCGCCGTTTTTATATTTAAAGAGCGCGGCGCATTGCATGTCCACACCTTCCGGTGATGGTGTGATGGATGCTTCCACTTCATCCGGCCTGCCCATATGGGAAACGACCAGCCATACATTATAAATGCCGATATCGAGCAGGCTGCCTCCGCCGAGCGCGGGATCGAAAAGCCTGGGAGGCGCAGGCGGTTGCGGAACAAATCCAAAATCCACCTGAATGGAACGGATTTCCCCGATTGCGCCGCTGGCTTTCAATTCCTCCAGTTTATGATACTGGGGAAGAAATTTTGACCAGAGCGCTTCCATCAGAAAAATATTTTTTTGTCTTGCCGTGTTTATCATTTCGAGGGCCTGGCGGTGATTCAGGGCAAATGCTTTTTCGCAGAGTACCGCCTTGCCATGATTCAGACAAAGCAGGGTCTGCTCGTGGTGAAGGCCATGGGGAGAGGCGATATAGATAACATCCACATCGGGATCCGATACAAGGTCGGCATAGCTTCCAAAAACATGCGGGGCTGGAAATTCATTGGCGAAGGCCCGGGCATCTTCGATTTTACGGGCGGCTACTGCCATCAGCCTGGCTCCGGAGACCAGTTTTAAGTCGGCGGCAAATTTCCTGGCGATGCGACCACAGCCCAGGATGCCCCATCGGATATCTTCCATAGATTTTTTTTACAAGTTAATGGTTTCCGGTTCACCGTATTCCTGCCGATGGGAAATCCACATTTATTCCGGCATCAAATTCGAATTACCTTTGCCGGCCCGAAAGACATGAAGAACTGGAAGAACACTGAAATTTATAAGACCCTTGTGCTGGCGATTCCCATCATCCTGGGCGAACTGGCGCAGATGTCCCTGCACCTGATCGATACCGCCATGGTAGGTGCGATCAGCTATAAACACCTCGCTGCCGCATCCCTCGTAATGACGGCAGCCAATATTCCCTTTGTGATCGGGATAGGCATGACGATTTCCGTTTCACAGATGGTATCGATGGCCAATGGCCGGCAGGATCACCACCTGATTTCACATTATCTTTTTAACGGATTCCTGCTTTGCGCGGTATTTGCGATCCTGATTTCCTTCGGGCTTGTATTCGGAAGAAATATTTTGCTGCATCTTGACCAGGATCCGGAAGTGGCCCGGCTTGCCCTGCCTTTTATGACCCTGGTCGGGCTCTCGATCATTCCGATGCTGCTGTTCATGACCCTTAAACAGTTTACTGACGGTCTTGAATATACGAAAACAGCGATGCTGCTGTCGCTTTCTGCCCTTCCGATCAATGCGTTTCTCAACTGGCTGCTCATCTACGGAAACTGGGGATTTCCCAAACTGGATCTTGTGGGAGCGGGATATGCCACCCTGATCACACGTACATTGATATTTGTCACACTGGGGATCATCGTCCTGAAGCATAAGACTTTCAGCCGCTTCATGGAAGTGCGTCAGAGGCAGTGGGTATTCAGCTGGAAAACCATCAGGGAACTCTTGCGTATCGGAATTCCGAGCAGTGTGCAGCTGGGCGTGGAAGTCGGCGCCTTTGCCGTTTCCGGAATCCTGATCGGTACTATCAGCGCGGTCTCGCAGGCGGCTCATCAGATCGCCCTGAGCTGCGCGGCGTTCACTTTTATGGTTTCCATGGGTCTCTCGCAGGCCGGATCGATCCGCGTCAGCAATGCATTTGGAAGGTCCGACTGGAACCAGATACGCACCATTGGCAAGACGACCCTTGTGGCGGCGCTGGCCTACGGCAGTTTCTGCGCTGCGATATTTGCTATTTTCCGCTGGCAGCTTCCGCGGCTTTTTAATGAGAATGAGGAAGTCATCAGGCTCTCGGCCCTGCTCTTGCTCTTCGCTGCCGTTTTTCAGATCTCCGACGCTACACAGGCCGTGGGTGCAGGACTGCTCCGGGGTATAAAAGATGTGAGGGTTCCAACCATCCTGCTCACCGTCGCTTACTGGGTGGTGGCATTGCCGGTGGGCGGTATTTTTGCTTTCCACTTCCACCTTGGTGCGGCGGGTATGTGGCTGGGACTTATCCTGGGCCTTACGCTGGCTTCCCTTTTCCTCGGCAGTCGATTTTTAAAGATGGTGAGAAGCCGTGAATTCCAGTCTACCGTCTGATTTCCCGATCAGCTCTTCAAACTATCCAGTCCTTTTTTAAGGTCTTTCAGAAGATCTTCGATCCATTCTATACCGACGGAAAGCCGTAACAGGCCGTCGGGACTTCGAGGTGAATTCCCTTCTGCCGAGCGGCGGTGTTCGATCAGGCTCTCGACACCACCCAGGCTGGTAGCGTGCTTGAATAATTTCATGCTTCCGGCAAATTTCAACGCAGCCGGTTCGCCGCCTTTTACCAGAACGGAAATCATGGAGCCGAAGAGTCCGTTCATTTGTTTTGCTGCGATGCTATGATTGGGATGATCCGGAAAGCCGGGATAAAATATTTTTTCCACGGCCGGCTGATCCTTTAAAAAGCGGGCGATGGCTTCTGCATTTTCTACCTGGCGTTTCAGTCGCAGGGACAGGGTGGCAAGACTCCGGTACAGAAGCCAGCAGTCAAAGGGTGAAGGCACGGCGCCGCCCACTGTCTGTACTTCCCGGATCCCTTCCGAGAGTTCATTTTTTTCTTTTACAATAATGCAACCGCCCAGGATATCGGAATGACCGCCGTAAAATTTGGTGGTGGAATGAAAAACGATATCGGCACCCAGCTCCAGGGGGCGCTGGATAAGAGGAGTCGTCCAGGTATTGTCGCAGGCGGTAAGAATGCCTTTGGCCCGGGCAATCCTGCATACGGCGGCAATGTCTGTAATTTTCAATTGGGGATTGGAAGGCGTTTCCAGAATGATCAGCCTGGTATCTTTGTTAATGGCACCGGATATATTGTCTGCGCGGGTCATGTCCACTTCGGTAAACCGGATATCCCAGCGGGGCAGGATCGCCTTGATCAGGTGAGCCACGCCATGATAGCAGTCGTCGGGTATAATAACATGGGCACCGGGTGAAAGCACGGCCTGGGTAAGCGTCATCGCGGCCGACATGCCCGAAGGAAAGGCAAATGCTTCTGCGCCGCCTTCCAGGGCAGCGAGTTTTATTTCCAGCGCATGGCGGTTCGGATTGTCCCACCGGGAATAGATATACCCCTTTCCACCGATCTTTCCGGCTTCATCGCGCTCATAGGTGGTAGTGAAATGTATGGGCTGGACAATATCGCCCGACTGCTCCGGAATCTCGCCGGCATGGATGGAAAGCGTGTCGAAATGCATAGTGGTGAAATGAGCTGCAAAGGTAAAACATCAGAACGAAGCGGTTAAATGGGTCTGTTGATTTACAATCCTTACCCGGTGTTTGGGTTATTTCAATAAATTGTGTTTACTAAATGCCTGCTATGCCAACCACTTCTTCCGCCATGAGCATCCATCTCCGCTACCGTTTATGGATAGCCGAATTGAATTTCGACATCAATATTCTCCGGATTTTTGGCGATTATCTCGCGGAACTCCGCACCAGGAGAAAGGAAAGCGACGTAAAAGCAAAGACAGATTATTTTGAACAGGTCTTTAACGGATTCCGGACGGAGATCGATGAGATCCGGCATGAGCTGCATATTGGAAAGATGAAACTGGGTGCGTTTGCGCGCGACAGCAAATCTTTCAACTATAAACTCTTTAACGTGGAGAGCCATGCGGCCCTGAAAAAGAGGCTGGCTGAATTCAAACAAAAGTTTAAAAAGCTTAACCAGGAATTCGGAAAGTTTGAAGCCCAGTGGCTGGGCTAAAAATAAAAAGGCCCGGATTACCGGGCCTTTAAGAAGATTATTTACAATCACATTTAATTGGTAATCGTTACCGGAACGGACAGTTTGTCCCAGTCCAGGGTGAAACCTTTGGAATTTACTGTATACAACAGCTTTTCCTGGGTGTTACTGGTTGTTTTGGGCGTCACGTCAACCGAGAGAACGGTCTTGGCGGCATCCATATTTGCGGCGCCGTCGTTTTTGTCTCCCCATTGACCTGTTTCCGAATTAAAATAAATGGTCCATGTTTTTTCGCCTGGTTTTGCGAAAAGGCTGTATTTGCCGGCGGGAAGATTCTTGCCTTCAACCTTTATGGGCTTGTCGGTTGAAAAAATAGTTGCTTCGTTGGCGCCTGCTCTCCAGACCTGATCGTAAGGTACAAGGCCACCCCAGATCTTCCTTCCTTTTACGGAAGGACTGCTGTAGTCGATGCTGACTTTAGCGCCGGCCACCGTGCCGCTGGCTGTTGCCGGAGGACTTGGCCTCTTGCTCTTGTCATCCTGAGCCCTGAGCTGAAGGGTCATCAGCAAACCGATAAATGCGAAAGAAACTAACCTGAGCATTGTTTTTTTCATATGAAAGTCCTTAAGTGAAAAAATAAAAAAAGAAACGGCGTCTAAGTTAGTCAATTCCAGATACCCCGTTATGGAATTGAACTTACTTTATAATTTTTTTGATGACCGGTAAGGTCTGGCATTATTTTTCATATTAAAAACACAGACCTTGCGACATTAATTTTCTAAATAAAAATTCAAATAATGAAACGATTGTCCTTGATTTTTCCTGCGCTCATTTTCTCGGTATTAATTGCTTGCAATAACAATGCCGGAGACCACACCGCTTCCGGAGATACTACTACGAAAACTGCCGACACGGCTGCGGCAAATACGGGTTCTGTGGATGGTTTTAAACTGGGCGTTCAACTCTGGACATTCCGGATGTTCAGCTTCAGTGATGCCCTTGACAAGGTGGACAGTGCCGGTATTAAGAACGTTGAAGCATTTTTCGGTCAGAAGCTGGGCGGTAATATGACGGGTGAGTTCAGCCTGAAAATGTCTCCGCAGACCATTGGACAGATCAAAGCCCTCCTGCAGAAAAAAGGTATCCAGGCTGTTGCCATGGGCGTTGTTACACCAAAGAACAGGCAGGAATGGATCCAGGCTTTTGAAATTGCCAAAGCGCTTGGCATGAGTTATATCAATTCAGAGCCCCTGAAAACACAATGGGATATGGTGGACAGTCTCGCGGGCGCATATAACATCCCGGTAGGTATCCACGACCATCCCAAACCGAATGTATACTGGAGTCCGGATTCTGTTCTCGCTGCGATCCAGGGACATCCCCATATTGGTTCCTGCGCAGATATTGGACATTGGTCGAGAAACGGACTTAACCCGGTTGACTGTCTTAAGAAGCTTGAAGGGCATATCGTCGGCGTACACCTGAAAGACATCGTGAAGTTCGATGACACGCAGGCTGCCGACACCGTGGTGGGCATGGGCGTTATCCAGATCAGGCCCGTGCTGGAAGAACTGAAAAGACAGAATTTCAAAGGCATGCTTTCGATCGAACATGAATCCAACTGGTATCACAGTGTGCCAGACGTGATCTTCACCCGGAAATATTACGATTCCCTTATCAATACCCTTCACTGATCATTCGTTTGGCCGGCGGCGCAAACGCATCCCGTTGAGCAGATACGTCCCGATATATTGATCTTCCCTTTCACATCCCGGTCCGCCGGGATGTTTTTTTTTAGCGGCAGCCGGTACCCGCTTTCGAAAGCCTCCGTTTCTTTTTTTCAGAAAGACTTGGTGAATGCTAAATATTTTAGTATTTTTATCAGCCCGGTAAGACGGTAAAAAACGGCTCGATGGAACTGCTATATTATGAAACGACGGTGCCCGCGGGATTTCCCTCGCCGGCGCTGGACTACAAGGAGGAAAGGATTGACCTGGGCAAAGCGCTTATTCCGCACCCGCTCTCGACCTTCATCGTGGAGAGCACGGGCGATTCGATGATGGGTGCCTTTATCCCGCCCCGGGCGAGGCTGCTGGTGGACCGTTCGCTCGAGCCCGTCAACGGCAATATTGTGGTGGCGGTGCTCAACGGGGAGTTTACCGTGAAGTTCATCCGCAAGAACGAGCACAGCTGCTGGCTGGTTCCGGCCAACAGCAAGTACAGGGAGATCCGGATAAGCCCGGATACGGATATGCAGGTCTGGGGCGTGGTGACGCATATCATCACGGATACCGCGGACCTGAGGCATTATATGCGTTAGAGCACCGGTTTCGCTGGCGTCGGGGTAGTGCATGAAAACATGAAACGAGCCATACCCGCCGGGGCCAGGGCAGGAAACGGAGTCGTACCCGCCGGGGTCTGGTGCGATGAAAATATGAAACGCAGCGGTGCCGCGGGGCACAAGGCATGAGCATATCAAACACAGCGGTGCCCGTTAGCCCGTCGGACACAGATGAAAAAGAGGAAATATGTATGCGCTGGTGGACTGCAATAATTTCTACTGTTCCTGCGAGAAGCTTTTTAATCCGCGCCTGGAAGGCCGTCCGGTGATCGTGCTGTCGAACAACGACGGCTGCGCCATCTCGCGGACAGAAGAAGCAAAAAAACTGGGGATTGCTATGGCAGCACCAGTATTTATGATGAGAGATTTGATTGAAAAACATGGTGTTATTGTATTTAGTTCGAACTATACTTTATATGGTGATCTGAGTGAGCGCGTGATGGAAACCCTGGCTTCCTTTGTGCCGAAAATGGAGATCTATTCAATTGACGAGGCCTTTCTGGACCTGTCTGCGCTCGGGCATGAGGACCTGCTTTCCCTTGGTTTTCGCCTGCGGAAAACGGTTGGCCGCAATATCGGGATACCGGTGTCGATCGGGATCGCCGCCACCAAGACACTGGCAAAAATGGCCAACCGTTTTGCCAAGCGTTTTCACCGGGACGCCGGCGTGTTCTGGGCGGCGAATGCTGATCTCACGGCCGAGATGCTCGCCCGTACGGCCATCAGCGATATCTGGGGTATCGGCAACCAGCATGCGCTTTTTCTAAACCGTTCCGGCTTCCGTACTGCGGCGGATCTGCTGCGCGCTCCGGAGGACTGGATCCGCACGCATCTTTCCGTGAGAGGTCTTCGCCTGCTCTACGAGTTGCGTGGGATACCGGCGGTGGAATGGGAGGAAGAGAGTCTGCCGCGGCAGAATATCTGCACATCCCGTTCTTTCGGGCAGCGGATTTCAGAGAAGGCCCAGATGGCTGAGGCGCTCGCTAACTATGCTGCGCGCTGCGCCGCCAAACTGCGTGCAGACGGATCCTGCTGCCGGCGCGTCCAGGTTTTCATCCAGACCAACCCGCACAAGACAGAAGAGACCCAGTACCGGCGGTCGGTGGAGATCGAACTTGAGCGGGCAACGAATCATTCGGGTGAGATCATCCGTGCCGCATTGAAGGGACTCGACCTGATTTTTAAGCCGGGGTTCCTGTATATGAAATGCGGGATTACGGTCATGGACCTGGTGCCGGAATCCGTCGTGCAGGCGGGCTGCTTCGATCGCGCCGACCACCTGCGCAACCGGCGACTGATGCGAGCCGTGGACGGCATCAACCGGGACATGGGCGGCGAATTCATCCGCGCCGCCGTGCAGGGCTTTGAGAGGAAATACCGGCTGAAGACGGAATTCCTTTCGCCCCGCTATACGACCAGGCTGGATGAAGTGCTGAAAATTAGTATATAGTTTATAGTTTATGGTTTATGGTTGTCGGATTCAACCATACACCATAAACCATATACCATTGACCACAATGATGCTCCAGCCATTTGAAGAATTTCGGCCTTCCTATATCCCGCGGTTGCGGAAGCTGGGAAGGCGATGGCTTGTATCGCAGACCTATCACCGCGCGGACCAGCCGCAATACGAAGGACAAAAGCCTAGGATCAACCTCCTGTTTTCTGACTATATGGAGCTGGGGGAAGCGAGACTTCATCTTAATGCCGTAAAAAAAGACCGCTATGCGGCGATCGTGGACCTGGAGAAGGCAGAGCATCTGGCCAAGATCAACGCCATGATGAGTGAAGGTTCAGACTATCATATTTTCTTCGCCGTGGTACGCAGCGCAAAGGAACTGGAAAACCTGATCAACCGCGAGTATCGGGAAAAACTGAAAGCTTATATCGAGCATCAGACAAACTGGAGGATTTCGCACCAGACCGCTGTAAAGCCAACGATCCAGCTGAGCTTTGGCGAGATCTTCATCATTCTGAAACACGGTAACCAGCAAATCCGCATCAAATTCGAGGAGATAGAAAAGGCGGAAGAGCGGAAAGGGGAGGAATGAAAGCGAAAAATCCGTAAGCCGCGGATCCTGCCTTCGAAAGCCGCAGGTGCCGACTACAGAAATCGCGGTTATGTCCGGGAAACCTGCAAGTGCGACTCAGATAGCTGCAGGTGCTGACTATTAAAGTCGGCGGCGTCCTACATTTGCGTGATCAAATACTGCACGCGCATGTGTTACGACATTTCTTTCACGGTAAAACTTAAGGAGCTGCCGGCTTATTTTCCCGAACTGGAATCCACTGAACAGCTTGCCTTCGATTTTGAAGGCGTTCATATCATGGGGCACGGGTTTAACGACCATCCGATCCTCTACCGGGAAAAGGAAACCGGCCGGCTTGACGTTCGCCTGATGGAATGGGGAGTGATTCCCTTCTATGTGAAGGATGAAAAAACCTTCCTGCGACAGCGTGCGTCCATGCTCAACACGAGAAGTGAAAGGATACTGGGAGATGAAAAGAGTTACTGGTACAAGATCCGCAACCGCCGGTGCCTGATTCCGGTGACGGGCATTTATGAGCACCGTGCAATTCCCGGCTGGAAAAAGAAAGTACCCTATTTCATCAGGCTGATCCACCAGCCACTGTTTTTTTTACCCGGTCTTTTTTCCGTTGCCGACCTGCCCGATCTGGAGACCGGCGAGATGGTGCAGAGATGGACCTTCAGCCTGATCACAAGAGACGGCAACGGATTGATGAAGAAGATACATAACGACGGCGACAACAGAGGCAGGATGCCACTGTTCCTTTCACCTGCGCTGTCAAGGGAATTCCTGGACCCTGCCCTCAGCCCGGAGAGATACCGGGAAATCCTTGCTTTTGAAATGCCGGAAGAGGAAATGGAAGCTATAACGGTCTACACTATACGCGGGATCAAACCGCGCCCGGACGGAAAGGCGAAAAATGAATTCTGGGAATGGGAGGGGCTACCTCAGGCTGCCGAAAGCTGAAGACTGCACTTTCCGGCTTTATTGAAAAACCCTCACATAATCTATGCTGAAAACCTGGGGAAGCGCCTTGAGATTCACGCCGTGGGACCCGCCCCAGTCGCCGCCGATGGCGAGGTTCAGGAGGAGAAACTGCGGTTTGTCGAAAGGCCAGGCAGCCGTCCCTGATCCTTCATTTGCATAAGTAAAAACTTTATTCCCGTCAAAGAACCAGTCTATATGATCCGGAAACCATTCGATCGCATAGATATGAAAATCCTTTTCGGGTGAAGGGTAGTAAAGGCGGAAGCCCTTGTTTGTATGTTTTACATGATTGTACTTTTCAGTATGCACATTGAAATGTAGTGTATCCGGCATATACCCCACATGTTCCATGATGTCGATCTCACCACAGGCCGGCCAGTCAGTCTGCCGGATATCGGAACCGAGCATCCAGATCGCGGGCCAGGTGCCCAGCGCTGAAGGTATCTTCGCCCTCACCTCGATCCGGCCTCCGGTCCAGGATATTTTTCCCTGCGTGCTTAAGTTTGCGGAGGTCACCGGGAATAACCGGGTTCCTTCTCTCAGGGAATCCCTTCTTGCCGTAATCCGGAGTTCACCGTTTTCAATCCAGGCGTTTTGTTTTCTGAATGCGGTATAGTATTGCAGTTCGTTATTGCGGAGGTAGCCTGTGTCATATCCCCAGCTGCTCGTATCTGGAAATCCTTCCTTATCGAATTCGTCGTGCCAGGCAAGCCGGGTAAACTTTCCGGAGCCGCCCGCCGAAGGTGACATCTGTGCCAACACGGAAAGGGACAGGAGAGAGCCAGCCAGGACGGCCATAGTACGTCGCGCAATCGAAGTTTTCATATACGTCTGAGATTTGCTACCCTGAAGGTATCCCATTCAACCAGATTTTCGTTTCCTGTCTTTAGCTGATTTTTCCGCCTGATGGTTTCTGTCCTTATCTTCGGATTCAAATCTGTATAAATGAAACCGGTTGCTTTGATTGTTTGCCTGTCGCTCCTTTATTTAATTTCTTCCGCCCAGCTGAATCCCGAAAAAAAACTTCCCACTGTAAAAACAGCCAATGGCATATTGCAGGGAACAGCCGTATCCGGGATTAGCGAGTTCAAGGGAATTCCATTTGCACAACCTCCGGTCGGGGATCTTCGCTGGAAGGAACCGCAACCGGTGAAGAACTGGGAAGGTACGCGAATCGCCGATCACTTCGGACCGCGCGCCATGCAGCTTCCGGTATACAGCGATATGAAATTCCGTTCTGATGGTGTCAGCGAGGATTGCCTTTATCTTAACGTCTGGACACCGGCCAAATCCGACAAAGAAGGGTTGCCCGTGCTGGTATATTTTTACGGAGGTGGTTTTGTTGCCGGGGACGGAAGCGAATTCCGTTACGACGGCGAGGCCATGGCCAGAAGAGGCATTGTTGCCGTGACGGTCAATTACCGTCTTGGTGTGTTCGGCTTTTTATCCCATCCTGATCTTACGGCGGAATCACCGCATCATGCATCCGGAAATTACGGGTTGCTCGACCAGACGGAAGCCCTTCGGTGGATCCATAAAAACATCGCGGCCTTTGGAGGCGACCCCGACCGGATCACGATTGCGGGTGAATCGGCCGGTTCAAGTTCCGTGAACGCGCAGGTCATTTCTCCTCTGCCGCGTAATCTTTTCTCCGCTGCCATCGGGGAAAGCGGCTCGGTGATGGGTTTCGGAAAAATCCTTACCAGGGCGCAGGCGGAGGCCAACGGACAGGAATTTTCCAAACACCTGAATGTTTCTTCCGTTAAGGAAATGAGGGCGCTTCCGGCCGATCAGGTACTGCAGGCGACTAAGAACCCGGATATTTCTTTCCCGATGGATATCGACGGGTATTTTTTCCCCGACAGTCCGTTGGCTCTTTACCGCGACGGCAAGGTCGCCCGTGTGCCGCTTATTGTAGGCTGGAATTCGGAAGAGTCGGGCTGGACTTCCATACTTGGAAAGGACGAGCCTACTGTAGAGAACTATAAGAAAAATCTAAAAAGACTCTATCCTGCCCACAGTGAAGAAATTTTCAAACTTTATCCGGTGGCAGCAGACACCGACGTGGAAAAAACGGCCACCTTACTCGCCACCGAGCGCGCAAATGCTTATGGCGAATGGAGGTGGATTGAAGCACATGCAAAACTTAACGCACAGGTATACCGCTATTATTATACACGTCCACGCCCCGGCCTGCGGGTTGACATCAACAGGCCGGAAGCAACAACGGGTCAGGAAAAGCCGGGGACATTCCATGGTGCGGCACACTCCGCTGAAATCGAATATGCACTGGGAAATCTGCCGACGAACAGGGTATATGACTGGCAGCCGGATGACTATCTTGTATCAGCCATTTTGCAGGGATATTTTCTGAACTTCATCAGGTCCCACAACCCGAACGGAACCGGTCTTCCTTACTGGCCGCTCTATCAAAGCTGGCAGAAAGATCCCATTCAACATATCGGAGTGGAGACTTACCGCGAGGCGGACCTCAGCAGGCCGCGATTTATTTTTCTTGGGAAGATTAGCGCCAGTGAGAATTAGCGCGTCCTTAGGGCTGGCAACATCATCAGTGACAAGATTAGCACCCTTGGGAATTAACGCGCCCTGAGGGCCGGGAATGTGTCAGAGACCCCTGTTTGCGGGAAGATGCGGCGTCGCGCGGTGATCGCTTTATATTTCATTCCAGCCGCAGGCGCAGATCGCCGTATTGCGGATATCCGGTACAGGTGAGGATGAGACCTTCAGACAATTCCTTTTCGAGCAACACTTCATTATTTGAAAGCCAGACTTTTCCTTCCAGGCATTTTACCGCACAGCTTCCGCACTTGCCCGTCTCGCAGCTGTAAGGCAGATGCAGTCCGCTCCTGGATGCTGCTCTCAGGATAGTGTCCGGATATTGAACAGGAAAACGGAAGACCCTGTTCTTCCATTCGAGGATCACTTCATGCGTGGATTGGTCGGCCGGGACCTTACCGGCAATTTTTTTGTTTCCCGGATTGAAATCTTCTTTTTTAATCCTGTCCGCAGGAAAACCTTCCTCCCTCAGGTGAAAAATAATCATCCGCATATAAGATTCCGGCCCGCACACATAGAAATACAGTTTTCCCGCTTCGTTTTTCCAGCGTTGCATGAATCCGGAGAGGAGATCGGGATTCAGTCTTGCTCTTCTCAGGTCAGACGATACGCTGAACAGAAAGTGGATATGCAGGCGATCAGGGTACTGTTTCAGCAGTGTCCGCAGTTCGTGAAAAAACGCCGTGGACTCCTGCCGGTGATTGCTGTAGATGAGCTCAATCTTTGTTTCTTCGTTCATGAGCAGGACGGTACGTATCAGGGATATGACCGGCGTAATACCGCTGCCGGCAGCGAACATAACCAGTTTTTCCCCACCGCTTATTTTCTCCGGCAGTCTGAAGAAACCTGCTGCACCGGTGCAATACACCGAGTCTCCTTCCTTTATTTCATCGAATAGTTTTCTGGAGAAATAACCGTTTGGCATCCGTCTTACTCCAATCGCCAGCGGTTCCCTGCCCAATGGTGATGTGCAGATTGAATAGGAGCGCCGGATCTCCTGGTCACCGGGACGCTCAACCAGTGTGATAAATTGTCCCGCCTCATAGGAAATCCCATGGTCTTCCCGGAAAACAAAAACCTTGAAATTTTTTGCTTCCGGAATAATCCTTCCGATGGTAAGCCGGAAGTATGGGTGATCCGGCGTCGATTCAGAGAAAGTCAAGCTTCAATTTTTAATAATCTTCAAATGACAAGATAACCCCGAAATCTTTTTGTGAAAAGATTCAGTTCAGTGTCTGCCTGCCGCAGGACAAAATGAATGAATATTCTTTAATTTCATGCCCTACCAACTTCATCTTATGCCACCGGATTCCCCATCGATCAACAACAGGGCAGTAAAACAGAATACCTATGACGCCATCGTCGTCGGATCCGGGATAAGTGGCGGATGGGCAGCCAAGGAGCTTTGCGAGAAGGGGCTTAAGACCCTTGTGCTTGAACGCGGACGCAATGTGGAGCATATCAAAGACTACCCGACAGCCAACCTGGCCCCCTGGCAACTTTCACACCATGGCGCCATAACAGAGGAAATGAAACGTGACCAGCATATCCAGGTCCGCGGTTTCTGTAATGAAGGGAACAAACATTTTTACGTTAATGATCTCGAACATCCTTATGAGCAGAAAAAACCTTTCGACTGGATCAGGGGATACCATGTGGGAGGAAGAAGTCTGATGTGGGGAAGGCAGTGCTACCGTTGGAGCGATCTGGATTTTGAAGCCAACGAAAAAGACGGTCATGGCGTAGACTGGCCCATCCGTTATAAAGATATCGCACCCTGGTACGGTTATGTAGAACGCTATGTCGGCATCAGCGGATCCAAAGAGGGATTGCCGCAGTTGCCCGATGGTGAATTTCTGCCTCCGATGGAGATGAACTGTCTGGAGACACATATGGCGGAAAGCCTGCAAAATCATTATTCAGACGGAAGAAGGATGATCATCGGACGCGTGGCCAACCTGAGCAAAGGCCTGAACGGAAGAGGTCCCTGTCAGTACAGGAATCTCTGCGATCGCGGATGTCCTTTCACAGGCTATTTCAGCAGCAATGGCGTAACGCTGCCGGCAGCGAAGGCCACCGGAAACCTCACGCTGCGACCCTTTTCCATCGTGAAAGAAGTACTGTATGATAAGGATAAGAAGCGGGCAACCGGTATCCGGATCATCGATGCGAATACCATGCAGACGGAGGATTTTTTTGCCCGGATCATTTTCCTGAACGCATCTACGATCGGATCTACCGCCATCCTGCTGAACTCTGTTTCCGATTCCCAGCCCAACGGACTGGGAAACCAGAGCGACGCGCTCGGCCGTAACCTGATGGATCATCATTATCACGTCGGCGCAGGGGGAACGTATGAGGGTTTTAGTGACCGCTATTTTTATGGACGCCGGGCCAACGGAATCTATATTCCGAGGTTTCGCAATATCAGCGACAAAACAAAGCAAAAAGATTACCTGCGGGGTTTTGGATACCAGGGCGGTGCCTACCGGGGAAGGGTAACCGATCTGGAGGGCATCGGCGAATCGCTCAAAGAAAAGCTTACGGAGTGTGGCGACTGGTCGATGTGGATCGGAGGTTGGGGAGAACACCTGCCGCATCCCGACAACCAGGTAAGGCTGAGTAAGGATAAAAAAGACAAATGGGGCCTGCCGCTGCTGGAATTTGACTGCATATGGCGGGAAAATGAACTGGCGATGCGCACCGATATGATGAACAGCGCGGCAGAAATGCTGGAGAAATCAGGGATAAAGAATATCTATACGTTCAATGATCCCGAAGCCAATCCGGGACTCTGCATTCATGAAATGGGAACAGCCCGTATGGGACGCGATCCCAACACGTCGGTGCTGAACGGATTCAACCAGGTCTGGGAAGCCAAAAACGTTTTTGTAACAGACGGCGCCTGCATGAGTTCAAGCGCCTGTCAGAATCCCTCCGTCACTTATATGGCGTTGACGGCAAGGGCTGCCGATCACGCGGTATCAGAAATGAAACAGGGAAATCTTTAATGCGGGCAGCGGTTAACAGAAAGAAAATCTACTGACTTCATACCGGGATGGTTTTCCATTTACCTTTTTTGAAAAAGTACCAGGCAGAAAGCGTGATCAGGGTCTCTGCTGCGGGTATTGCAATGAATACACCGGTGGCCTTCAGATCGAAGCCCCGGGCGAGAATATAAGCAAGCGGCACCTGTATAAGCCAGAAGCATACAAAGCTGATCCGCGTAGGAGTTTTTGTATCGCCCGCGCCATTGAGCGCCTGCGTCATCACCATGCCAATTCCATAGAATATATTGGCGGATCCTATCCAGCGCATGGCTTCTATGCCAAAGCGGATAACGGCTTCATCTTTCGTATAGATCCTCATGATGGCCGGCGAAAGAAATATAAAAATAAAACTCACGGCGCCCATGAAGACCGCACTGTAGATGGCTGTTATATTCACACTTTGTTCAGCGCGCAAGGGATTTTTTGCCCCGAGATTTTGCCCAACAAGCGTGGCGGCCGCATTGCTGAGACCCCAGGCGGGAAGGATAAAAAAAACAAAATTCCTGAGAGCGATCTGGTATCCCGCACTGGCTGTTGTGCCGCCTGATTCGGCGACGAGCCGCGCCAGCAGGATCCAGCTGCCGCTGCCTATAAGAAACTGCAGGGTGGCAGGCCATGCGATGCTGACAATGGATTTAAACAGAGGCAGGTCAGGGCGAAAATGAGCAGGCCTGAGGCGGATGGTTCCCTTTCCCTTAAACAAATGGTAACACTGGTAAAGGACACCGCCGCTGCGACCGATTACGGTAGCCATAGCTGCGCCCTTTAATCCGAAATAATGAATGAACAGGGGGCAGAGGATGATATTGAGAATGCTAGCGAGCCAGAGGCTTTTCATGGCCATGGCCGCATCGCCTGCACCGCGGAAGATACCGTTGATCATAAAGATCAGCATGATGACGATGCTGCCGCCAAACATGATCCGAGTAAAGACGGCGCCTTCGTTTACCACTTGTTCGTCACCACCCATCAGGGACAATATATGTTTTGCGAACACCAGCCCGGTTATACTTATAAAGATGGTAGCCACCAGGGCGATGAGGATGGACTGGGCACCTGCATGGGCGGCGGCTTCGGGGTTTTTTTCTCCTATCCGGCGGGCGACCACCGCCGTCGCGGCGGTACTCAGGCCGATGGCTACGGAGTACACCAGTGAAATGACCGATTCGGTGAGGCCGACGGTTACCACGGCATGCTGGCCGAGTTTACTTACAAAAAAAATATCCACTACGGCAAAAACACTTTCCATACTCAGTTCGAGGATCATGGGAATGGCAAGAAGAAAGATTGCGCGCGTGAGACTGCCCTGGGTATAATCGTGCGGCTCGCCTTTTATCGATGACCGGATAATATCCCATGTCTTCCCTGCAAACGATTTCTTTTCCATTTTCTCACCAGTGGAGTTGCAAACTTAATGGCATTCTCCCGAAAGGAAGATAGAATGAATTAATTTACAGTTTGATCACATGATATGGAGCAGATAAAAATCATCAAAGAGGAACTCTTGTCAGACAACTGGTATACACTAAAAAAATATACCTACGAAGCGGAAAAACGGGACGGGCGTCGCCAGGTTCAGACAAGGGAAGTCTACGACAGGGGGAATGGCGCAGCAATCCTTCTTTACAACCGTGAGTTCAAAACGGTTATACTTACAAGACAATTCCGGCTGCCGACCTATGTAAATGGAAATAAAAAAGGCGTGCTCATCGAAGCCTGCGCAGGTTTGCTGGACCGCGAAAATCCGGAGGAGGCCATCCGGCGTGAAACGGAAGAAGAAACGGGCTACCGGGTCGGAGACGTGAAAAAAATATTTGAAGCCTATATGTCACCCGGCTCGGTGAGCGAGATTCTTTATTTTTTTATTGCCGAATACGCCGAGTCGATGAAAATACATTCCGGCGGCGGAGTGGAACATGAGCAGGAGGAAATAGAAGTGCTTGAAATGGCTTTTGAAAAAGCCCTGGCTATGATCGGCACGGGTGAAATCCGGGATGCGAAGACGATCATGCTTCTTCAATATCTGAAGCTTAATGCCGCAGCACTGAATCTGTTATCATGAAACGGGAAGGACCCATTTGGGATTTTACCGTTAAATACTTCAATACAAAAGAAATTCAGCATTATCAGGATATCTTAGACTGCCCGGCCGCGGCTTCACGGAAAAGGACTTTCAGAGACAGGTTGCATTATAACCGGAGCCGGCAGTGGCATTCTGCCGGAATGCCAGGGATCTCAGCTTCGAGAAATAACCCGGAACAACTTCACGTCAAAGAACGATCATATGGATAACCCAGAAAATGTTCCGCCAAAAACCATCAGGGCACAGCAAATTATACATGTGACCATCCAGTTGCTGGCTCTTGCCTTTCTGATAGCCTGGTGTATCCATATCCTGGAGCCCTTTCTGAGTCCGATTCTCTGGGCAGCGATCCTCGCTGTATCACTTTACCCTTTGCATCAACGGTTAAAGAAACTGCTGGGAGGAAGAGGCGTGCT